>FWPV01000151.1_pt1 | contig 243731 bp, 222 predicted proteins | sample 2228371 | NCBI WGS metagenome assembly FWPV01 (sample SAMEA103939776, study PRJEB20133) | metagenome
TGACGCAGGAGCGTCATGCTTGGGAGATGGGGGCGCTGCAGGGCGTTTAAAGACTCATCGCTAGCATTCGCTAGAAGAGCCGCAAATTGGCATCCAGCGGTTGTTACAAAAGCGTAAGCAGCTATATATTTAATAGCAAACCAAGAACGACAACGCCTACATTAGCTTGGCGAAGGCTCCCCGCCCCTCTTTTGCCACTTGTAACCACCGTGTCACAAGTGGTCGCTATCGTCAGCCCCTGCTCAGGGATTCAACACAAGCGATGCAAAACACACAGTGCAGCCGACGGGAAGCGATGGTGGCGCAACTGTCGCCCGCTGCACGCCATGGCACAGGCCCGCTGGCGGGCTTGATGCGCAATGGCGCGCTGCACTGCGTTTTTCAGCCCCTTGCCGATCTGCGCGAGGGCAGCGTTTATGCCCATGAAGCGCTGATTCGAGGCCCCCACGGCAGCCCCCTGCACGCACCCGATGCCCTGCTGGCGCAGGCCCGCACAGAGGGCGTGCTGCAGGATTTCGAACTGTTCTGCGTTTTCACGGCACTGGAGCAATGGAGCGCCCAGGCCACGCCAGGGCGCCTGTTCGTGAACATCAGCGCTGACGCTCTGGTCCACGGCGTGGGCATGGTGGGCATGGCCAAGCTGGGCGAAGCGGTGCGCAGCTGCGGCCTCAACGCGCGGATGCTGGTGCTGGAAATTACCGAGCACGAGCGCGTGACCAACATGCCCCTGCTGCGCGAAGCCATTGACGCGGTGCACGCCTGCGGCGCCCGCATGGCGCTCGATGACTTTGGCGATGGCCGCTCCAGCCTGCGCCTGTGGTCCGAAGTGAAGCCAGATTTCGTGAAGATCGACAAGTACTTCATCCGCGAGATCAGCGACCGCCCCGAAAACCTGCAGATGCTGCAAGCCATCAAAGGCATTGCCGATGTGTTTGGCACCACGCTGATTGCCGAAGGCATCGAAACGCAGGACGACCTGCGCGCCCTGCGGGACCTGGACATTCCCTACGGCCAGGGCTGGCTGCTGGGACGGCCCGCAGCCATGGCGCGTGAAGCCATTGAAGGCCCGGCCCTGGATGTGCTGCACGACCGCCGGGTGGCCGTGCTGCCACACCTGGGGCAAACCGCGCGCCCCAGCATTTTGCGAAGCCTGCGCGTGGTGCAGGCCCCGCCAGTCACCCCAACCACGACGAATGACGCAGTGGCCGCGATGTTCCACGAACGCACCGAACTGCACGCCCTGGCCGTGGTGGACGGCACGAAGCCCGTGGCCCTCATCAACCGCCAGCAGTTCATGAACCACTACGCCACGCTGTACTTCCGCGAGGTGCATGGGCGCAAGCCCTGCCTGGCGTTTGCCAACACGGCACCGCGCGTGGTGGAGCAAGACTGCGATGTGGAGCAGCTCATGGGCATCCTCACATCGCAAGACCAGCGCTACCTGAGCGACGGCTACATCGTGACGGACAACGGCCGCTACATCGGCCTGGGCACGGGCGACCAACTGGTGCGCGCCGTGACCGAAACGCGCATTGAAGCGGCCCGCCACGCCAACCCGCTCACGTTCTTGCCGGGCAACATCCCTATCAGCCTGCACATGCAGCGGCTGCTGGACAACGGTACCGAGTTCGTGGCCTGCTACGCCGACCTGAACCACTTCAAGCCCTTCAACGACCACTACGGCTATTGGCGCGGTGACCAGATGATCCGGCTGGTGGCGCGCCTGGCCACCATGCACTGCGATGCGCGGCGCGACTTTGTGGGCCATGTGGGCGGGGACGATTTCATGCTGATCTTCCAGAGCAGCAACTGGCGCCAGCGCTGCAAGAACATCATCCAGGACTTTGGACGCGAAGCGCTGGCCCTGTTTGACGAATCAGCCCGGCGGTCTGGCGGCATCCACTCTGAAGACCGGCACGGCGTGCGCAGGTTTTTCCCGTGCACCACCCTGGCGGTGGGCGCGGTTCACGTCACGCCAGGGCGCTTTCGCCACGCGGAAGAAGTGGCCAACGTGGCCGCCACCGCCAAACACGAAGCCAAACAAACCGCCACAGGTCTGGTGCTGCACACCGGAATGCCCGCCACAGACCTGAACATGCTGGTGGCGTGAGCGCGGCCAGCATCTGAAAAACACCCGTCAAGGCACCAGCGCACCCGCCTCAAACCAGCGGCCAATCAGCGCACGCTCGGCATCGGTGATCTGCGTGGCGTTGTTCATGGGCATCAGCTTTTGCACCACCACCTGCTGGTAGATGGCCTGGGCGTTTTGCCGAACCAGGGCCGGCTCGTCCAGCCGCAGGTTCTTCATCTGCACCTGCGCGCCGTGGCAGGTGTAGCAGCGCTGCTCCAGCACGCCCCGCACCACAGCAAAATCAACCTTTGCATCATTTTGGCCTGCAGCGCTTGTAGCGCTTGCGCTGCCTGCTACTGAAAAAGGAGCAGGCCGCATCCACACCATGGCCCCCACGATGACGGCCACGCCCACCAGCGCGTAGGGCAGCGGGTTGCCATTGCGGCCCAGCTTGTAGCCGTGGCGCATCACGAAAAACTGGCGAATGGCCGCGCCCGCAAACATCATCAGGATGAGCACCAGCCAGTTCTGCGGGTGGTTCCAGGTGAAGCTGTAGTGGTTGCTGAGCATGGCAAACAGCACCGGCAGCGTGAAGTAGGTGTTGTGCACGCTGCGCTGCTTGCCGCGCTTGCCGTGGATGGGGTCCACTGGCTGCCCCGCCTTGATCTGCGCGACCACTGTGCGCTGGCCGGGAATGATCCAGAAGAACACGTTGGCGCTCATGGCGGTGGCAATCATCGCGCCCACCAGCAAGAAGGCAGCGCGGCCTGCAAACCAGTGACAGGCCAGCCACGAGGCCACGCACACCAGCACGAAGACCAGCGCACCCACGATGGCATCACCGTTCTTCCTCTGGCCAAAGATGCGGCAGATGGCGTCGTACAGCAGCCAGAACACCACGAAGAACCCGAGCGCCACGATGATGGCGGTGGCGGGCGCCCAGTCCATCTTCGATTTATCAATGAGGTAGGTGCTGGCGCTGTAGAGGTACGACACCGTGAACAGCGCGAAGCCACTGAGCCAGGTGCTGTAGCTCTCCCAAAAGAACCAGTGCAGGTTCTTGGGCAACTGCGGCGGTGAGACATTGAACTTGACCGGGTGGTAGAACCCACCGCCATGCACGGCCCAGAGCTCACCGCTCACGCCCTGCTTTTTCAGGTCTTCGTCTTCGGGCGGCGTGAGGCTGCTGTCCAAAAAGACGAAGTAGAACGACGAGCCAATCCAGGCGATAGCGGTAATGACGTGGACCCAGCGCAACAGCAGGTTGGCCCAGTCGAGAACGTAGCTTTCCATATCTCAACCTCGGCAGCGCATGGCGCTGCAAACCTGCTCACCACTGCGGGCGCTCTGAGCAGAACACACAGGTCGCGCACCTTGGCTGGCTGACCTCTCCATACAAGAAGGGCCAGCGGGCCGGGGCACCGCTGCGACCAAAACTTACTGACAACACCCGAAGGTGCACGCACGAATTGTTCCAGATTCCATACGTTTCAGATCACTGGCGCAGGTCTTACGGCGTCAGGGTCTGCAGCAATTGCGCAGCCACCGCCACGGCAATCACTTCAGGCTGCTTGCCGTGGATGCCGGGCACGCCAATCGGGCAAGTCACTTGTGCCAGCTCGGCCGGGCTAAAGCCACGTTCGGCCAACCGGTGCGAGAAGGTGGCCCATTTGGTCTTGCTGCCAATCAGGCCGATGAAGGGCATGTCTTGCTGCTGCCGCTGGCGGCGCAGGCAGGCAGCGACCACGTCCAGATCTTCTGCATGGCTGAAGCTCATGATGAGCACCCGCGAGCCTGCCGGCAGCGTGGGCACGGCCATGTGCACGGGCTCGGAATGCTCGCAGACCACGCCTTCGGGCGGATGGGACGGGAAGATGCCGTCGCGGCTGTCGATCCATGTCAGCGCAAAAGGCAGCGGCGCCAACACCCGCGCCAGGGCGTGGCCCACATGGCCGCCGCCAAACAGGGCCACGGGCGTGCGCGGGCCTTGCAGCCGGGCGGGCAGGCTGGCGGCATCGGCCGGGCCCAGCGTCTCAAACTGCAGGTGCACCACGCCGCCGCAGCACTGGCCCAGGGCGGGGCCCAGGGCGTAGCGCACCTGCGGCTCGCCAGGCTTGCCCGCCAGGCGGCGGCGCGCGTCGGCCATGGCCTGGTGCTCCAGGTGGCCACCGCCAATGGTGCCAATCACGCGGTCGGCCAGCACCGCCATCCAGGCCCCGGGTTCCCTTGGGGCCGAGCCTTCGGTAGACTTCACACTCACCAGCCACGCGGTTGCGCCGTTGTTCAGCGCGGCCGCCAGCAAACCTACATCCGTCACATCGGCCCTTTCACCTTGAAGGTTGCATGCGGCAGTGCCGCTTGCATCCACTGAGTTTCGAGTTGTCTGACTCCCCCACCCGCATGCCATCCATTCCACCCCGGCGCGCCACGCGCGCCCAAGGCAACCGTACCAGTTGGTTGCGCTGGCTGCTGGCCAGCGCCATGGCCGCCCTGGCAGCCTGCAAGTCGCCTCCGCCCCAGGCCCCCACGGCACAAGACAGCAAAATGCCCAGCCGGGACACCGCAGCTGGCCCTGCCGCGACGCCTGCACCCAAGGCATCTGCAGCCGCCACCCCGCGCGACTACCGCAAGGACGCTGCCAGCCACCTCTACAGCCACAACCAGCATCGCATCTACAAAGGCAAGCTGCCGCCCATGCTGTACGCCATTGGCGTGCTGGAAGTGGACATTGACCGCCAGGGCCGCGTGGCCCGCCTGCACTGGACCCGCGCCCCCCGCCACGCGCCCGAGGTGGTGGCCGAGATTGAACGCACCGTGCGCGCTGCCGCCCCCTACCCCACGCCCAGCCGCCTGGGCAAGGTGACCTATACCGACACCTGGCTGTGGGACAAGAGCGGCAATTTCCAGCTCGACACCCTGACCGAAGGCCAGCTCTGACCTACCTGGCGCTATGAAAGCAGGAGCTGCCAGCGCTTTCATCGCGTGCCTTGCAAGGTCAAAAGATACTGAAAGGCGCACTCAAAAAGCGCAAGCAGCTATCAAATAAATAGCGCTTGCTTGCATTACCCTCGGGCTCAAGACCCCCGGTAGGTCGAATAGCTCCAGGGGCTGACGAGCAAAGGCACGTGGTAGTGCTGGTCGGCATGGGCAATGCCAAAGTCCAGGCTCACCTGGTTCAGGAAATTCGGCTCGGCCAGCGCAACGCCCCGGGCCTTGAAGTAGCCAGCCACATCAAACGTCAGCCGGTAAGTGCCCGCACGCAGGCTGGCGTTGTCAAACAGGGGCGCATCGGTGCGCCCGTCGTGGTTCAGCACCAGTGACTTGACGAGCGTGGCCTGCTCACCCTGGGTGGCATACAGGCGCACGCCCATGCCCGCAGCGGGGCAGCCGTGCATGGTGTCTAAAACGTGGGTGCTCAGGCCCATAGGTATCTCCGTATCTCCGCGAGGTGGTTGGCAGGCATCCAAAGTGGTGCAGCGGCCGCCGTGCGCTGACGGCAAAGTGTATACAGTTTCTGTACATCGGCAGCCAGTGCTGAAGCCAGTTTCGTGCCACGGCCCCTGGCGGCCCGCACCCCGCCAATGCCCCGCAGACGGCCTACACTTGTGCCACCTATTTTTTAAGGAGGCAAACCCATGAGCATTCGGCAAACCCTGCTATCCGCCAGCCTTGCGCTGGCCCTGGCCAGCCTTGCGGCCTGCAGTGCGACCCCGCCGCAAGCGTCCACCGCGCCTGCTGCAGTGCAACAGACATCCGCTGCCGCAGCCGCCAGCGCCGCCTATGACTTCGACATGGACGTGTTCCACCCCGTGGTGGCCAACAACGGCATGGTGGCCACCGAGCAAGAGCTGGCCTCGCGCATCGGGCTCGATATTCTCAAATCCGGTGGCAACGCCGTGGACGCAGCCGTGGGCATTGGCTTTGCGCTGGCCGTGGCGCTGCCCAACGCAGGCAACCTGGGCGGGGGCGGCTTCATGATGGTGCATGACGCCAAGACGGGCAAATCCGTGGCGCTGGACTTCCGCGAAGTGGCGCCCCTCAAAGCCACGCGCAACATGTACCTGGACGACAAGGGCAACGTCATCAATGGCAAGTCGCTCTACACCCACTACGCCGTGGGCGTGCCGGGCACCGTGGCCGGCATGGAGCATGCCCTGAAGAAATGGGGCACCATGCCGCTCGACAAGGTGATTGCCCCCTCCATCGCGCTGGCAGAAAAGGGCTTCCCTGTGAGCGAAACCCTGGCCAAGATCCTGCGCCAAGAGCAAAAGAACATGGGCAAGTGGCCCGCCACCACCGAGATCTTCTGGAAGGACGGTGCGCCCCTGAAGCGCGGCGACCTGCTGGTGCAAAAAGATCTGGCCCAGTCCATGCGCCTGATTGCGCAGCAAGGCGCCAAGGCTTTCTACGAAGGCGCCATCGCCCAGAAGATTGCCGCCGAAATGGCTCCGCACGCCGGCGCCGTGACACTGCAAGACCTGCGCGAATACAAGGTGGCCGAGCGCGAACCCGTGCGCGGCACCTACCGTGGCCATGAGGTGGTGACCATGCCCCCACCCTCTTCCGGCGGCACGCACCTGGTGCAAATCTTGAACATGCTGGAGCAGTGGCCCCTGGCCCAGTGGGGCCAGAACAGTGCGCAAACGCTGCACCACATGGCTGAAAGCAGCAAGCTGGCCTATGCCGACCGCTCTGAATACCTGGGTGACCCCGACTTCGTGAAGATCCCCTTGAAGGGCCTGACCTCCAAGCGCTACGCCGAGTCGCTGGCAAAGTCCATCGACCCCCACCGCGCTCGTCCTGCCAAAGAGATCAAGCCCGGCCAGCCCCAGCCGTACGAAAGCGACCAGACCACCCACTACTCGGTGGTGGACAAGGCGGGTAACGCCGTAGCCGTGACCTACACGCTGAACACCAACTTTGGCAGCGGCATCGTCGCCAAGGGCACCGGTATCTTACTGAACAACGAGATGGACGACTTTGCCGCCAAGCCCGGCGTGGCCAACGCCTACGGCCTGGTCGGCGGCGACGCCAACGCGGTGGCCGCCAAGAAGCGCCCCCTGTCTTCCATGACGCCCACCCTGGTGCTCAAAGACGGCAAGCCCACCCTGGTGACCGGCAGCCCCGGCGGCGCCCGCATCATCACCACCGTGCTGCAAACCGTGGTGAATACGATTGACTTTGGCAATAACCCTGCCGAAGCTGCGGCAGCCCCCCGCGTGCACCACCAGTGGACGCCTGATGAGCTGCGCGTGGAAAAAGGCCTCTCGCCCGACACGCTGGCCCTGCTCAAGCAGCGTGGCCACAACATCGCAGTGAAGCCATCGATGGGCCGCACGCAGACCATCCAGATCCGCAACGGGATGCTGTATGGCTACTCCGATCCACGCAACCCCGATGGGCAGACCTTGGGGTACTGAAAACTGCCAATGCACCAGCGCTGACAGGCGGCTGGCGCCAACGCAGAAAATGGGCCGCACATCCTGCGGCCCCTTTTTTTATGGACTGGGCCTTGTGCAGAGGGGTGCCTCACAGCTTGCTGGTCGCCGCACGGCGGTAAATCCACCGCGCGGATGTCGGGCTTGTGTGCACCTCCCGACACTCTGTCCGCAAACGTTCGTGCACACTCGGCAACATCAACAAAACGGGCCGCGCCCGCAGCGCAAGACACCACACATGCGGCGACATGTGTACTGCGGGTTACAGGCTTTGGGCACCCTAAGGAGACAAACGTGGCATTGAAAAAAGTAGTGCTCGGCGCACTGCTCGTTGTGGCGGCCGCCGCCGTGGGCGGCTGGTTTAGCCTGGACAAGGAAACGCGCGGGCTTTTGGCCACCGTGCCCACCAACCGCGATTTGCTGTTCTGGACCCAACCGCAACGCGACGCCGCCTTCCGCGCGCTGGACCGCATCCCGCTGCTGGCCAAGGCCAACGTGGTGCCCGCCAGCAGCACGCCATCGCCCCTGCCCCCGGGGCCACCCCTGAAGCTCAAGAGGGATGTGGATGCCTACATGGCAGGCCAGCGCAGCGCGGCGCTGCTGGTAGTGCACAACGGCAAGCTGCGGCTGGAACGCTATGGACTGGACTTTGATGCCGCAGGCCGCTGGACCAGTTTCTCCGTGGCCAAGTCGCTCACCTCCACCCTGGTGGGCGCTGCGGTCAAAGACGGCTTCATCCAGAGCCTGGACGACAAGGTCAGCGTATACATCCCCGAGCTGAAAGGCTCTGCCTACGACGACGTGAGCGTGCGGCAGCTGCTGACCATGACATCTGGCGTGAAGTGGAATGAAGACTATGCCGACCCGAATTCGGACGTGGCCAAGTTCAACAACCACCAGCCTGAACCCGGCATGGAAGCGCTGGTGAGCTACATGCGCAAGCTACCGCGCGATGTACCGGCAGGCACCCGCTGGCTGTACAGCACGGGCGAGACCAACCTGGTGGGCACGCTGGTGCAGCAAGCCACCAAAAAGCCGCTGGCCAACTACCTGGCAGAAAAAGTGTGGGGCCCGGCAGGCATGGAGCAACAGGCCACCTGGCTTCTGAGCAAAACCGGCAAGGAGATTGGCGGCTGCTGCGTGCAGGCATCGCCACGCGACTATGCCCGCCTGGGCGTGTTCATACTGAATGGCGCACAAGTCAACGGCCAGAGCATCGTGCCCGAGGGCTGGTGGGCCGAGGCCACCACCAAGCGCGCCGACATTGGCCGCCCCGGGCGCGGCTATGGCTACCAGTGGTGGACCTATGACGACGGCAGCTATGCGGCCCGCGGCATCTTCGGCCAAGGCATCTTCATCGACCCCCAACGCAAGCTGGTGATCGTGTCGAACGCCAACTGGGCCCACGGGGCGCGCGACCCCCAGGCCACCGAGGCCCGGGAAAACTTCTACCGTGAAGTGCAGCAGGTGATTGACGAGGAAGCACGGGCGCAGCGCCCATAGCGGCATCACCCCGGGGCAGCCCTGCCCCGCCTGTGCGCTGCTCGGTGGATGCGCCAGATCAGTGCCGCCCCACACCACCGCCCACCCGCGCGCAAGCCGCGTTCCTCAGGGTTGTCCAGAATGCCGACGCAGCCGCCACGGCCCCTACACTGGGGCATAGCCACCCCACGGACCTACCATGACAGTTACCTGGACACCACAGCCCCCCACCAGCTGGGTGGCGAACCTGAATGGTCAGCCTGTCTGCATTCTCAAGGGCAAAGACATTGGCGGATGGACGGCGACCTGGATGGGTGACCGCCTGTGGCAGCCACCAGCCCAGATGCCCAAGGCGACGCCGCAGTCCATGAGCTTTTTCAGCAGCCTGGAGGATGCCAAGGCTGCGGTGGAACAGGCTTTGGCCACCTGAGCCGGCCAAGGTTTCAAGCCTTTTTGGCACCTGGCACTTGATGCACAAGCGCGAACAGCTACAAAATCAATAGCACCCTAAAGTCATTCACATTGGTGTGCGTAGGCCCGGTCACCACAAGATCGCCCAGTGCGCTGAAGTAGCCATAGGCGTCGTTGCGGTCCAGGTGGTCGTCAAGCCGCAAGCCCAGGGCGCGGGCACGGGCCAGGGTGTCGGGGGTGACGATGGCGCCTGCGTTGTCTTCCACGCCGTCAATGCCATCGGTGTCCGCGGCCAGGGCCCACACGCCGCTTTGGCCTTGCAGGGCCTGAGCCAGGCCCATGCAGAACTCGCCCGCGCGGCCGCCCCGGCCTTTGGCAGTGCCCTCGGGCCGGGGGCGCACCGTAACGGTGGTTTCACCGCCCGACAGCAGCACGCAGGGGCGCGAAAACGGGGCACCGCGCTGGGCCACGGCCCGGGCCAGAGCGGCGTGCACCTTGCCCACTTCGCGCGATTCGCCTTCGATTTCGTCCGACAGGATGTGCGCGGCCCAGCCTGCGGCGCGGGCGGCCTGGGCAGCCGCTTCCAGCGACTGCTGGGGGGTGGCGATGAGGTGCACGGCATGGCCTGCAAACACCGCGTCGCCGGGTTTGGGAGTTTCGAGCGCGCCCGCCTCCAGCGCCGCGCGCACGGCAGGGGGCACGGTGATGCGGTAGCGATCCAGAATCGCCAGCGCGTCGACGCAGGTGCTGGCGTCAGGCACCGTGGGGCCGCTGGCAATGATGGAGGGGTCGTCGCCCGGCACATCGCTGATGGTGAGGGTGACCACACGCGCGGGAGCGCAGGCCGCAGCCAGCCGCCCGCCTTTGATGCGCGAGAGGTGCTTGCGCACGCAGTTCATCTCGCCTATGGCGGCACCACTGGCCAGCAGTTCTTTGTTGATGCGCTGTTTTTCGGCCAGCGTGAGGCCTTCGGCGGGTAGTGTGAGCAGGGCGGAGCCGCCACCAGAGATGAGACAGATGACCAAATCGTCGGCCGTGAGCCCCTGGGTGAGCGCCAGCATGCGCTCGGCCGCCTGCAGGCCTGCGGCATCAGGCACGGGGTGGGCGGCCTCGACCACTTCAATGCGCTGCCTCAGGCCCGCCGGTCGGGGCGGAATGTGGTCGTAGCGGGTGACCACCAGGCCGCTGAGCGGTGCGTCGGCAGGCCACAGGGCCTCCAGCGCCTGCGCCATGGAGCCCCCCGCCTTGCCTGCGCCCAAGACCAGCGTGCGGCCTTTGGGTGGGGCCGGCAGGTGTTCTTTGAGGCCCTTCAGGGGCTGGGCGCTTTGCACCGCCACGTCGTACAGGTGGAGCAGGAAGGCGGTGGGGTTCTGGGAAGGATCAGGCAAAGTCATGGTGGGCCATTGTGGCGTAGAGCGGCTCACAAAACTCTTCTGGCGTCGTTGCTGCGTCTTGTCGTGCTACTCGTACTGCCTGCGGCGCAGCGCCTAGCCAGCACCGCTACGCTGAGTTTTGTGAGCCGCTCTTGGGAATCCTCTGCGCGGGACGTTCAGCGCACAGTTGAGTTACTCCAGCACCACCTTGGCCTCTTTCACCAGGCGCGCAAAGCGCTCGGTGTCTTCCTTGATCTGGCGGGCCATTTGCTCGGGCGTGTTGCCGATGGGGTCGGCCCCAATGTCTTCCATCTTCTTGCGGAAGTCTGCCGACTGCATGATCTTGACCATCTCGGTGTTCAGGCGCGTGACCACTTCTTTGGGTGTGCCCGCAGGGGCCAGCACGCCAAACCAGGTGCCCAGGTCAAAACCCTTGAGCCCGGCTTCGTCCAGCGTGGGCACATCGGGCAGCGCGGCAGAGCGCTTGGCCGTGGTCACCGCCAGGGCGCGCAGCTTGCCCCCTTTGATGTGGGGCAGCACGGGCGTGATGGTGTCAAACGACATGCTGATCTGCCCGCCCAGCAGGTCGGTCGTCATGGGGCCGCTGCCCTTGTAGGGCACGTGTAGCAGCTGCACCCCGGCCATGGCTTCAAACTGTGCGCCAATCAGGTGCTGACCCGTGCCATTGCCGTTGGAACCGAAGGTGAACTTGCCTGGCGCCCGCTTGGCCTGGGCGATCAGCTCGGGCACCGTGCGGCTAGAGCTGTCGGCCTGCACCACCAGCACATTGGGCACCATGGCCACGGTGGTGACAGGGGCCAGGTCTTTCTGAAAGTCGTACGCCAGCTTGCGGTACACGCTGGTGGCAATAGTGTGGTGCACCGCCCCCATCAGCAGGGTGTAGCCATCGGGTTTGGCTTTCGCCACAAAGTCGGCGCCCAGCGTGGCGCCTGCACCGGGTTTGTTCTCCACGATGACGGGCTGGCCCAGGCTTTTGGCCAGCTCTTGCCCCAGCGCGCGGGCCAGCACATCCGTCGTGCCCCCGGCGGGGAAGGGCACGACCAGACTGACGGCTTTGGTGGGCCAGGCCTGGGCTGCGGCCGTGGTAGCCAAAGCACACAGCAGGGCAGCGCCTGCCAAGTGGCGCAAAGTATGGCGCTTGGGGGATTGAAACGTGGTCATGGCTTGTCTCCAATATCGTTCTGTGAAGGGGTACTCCGCCCTCGCGCCTCTTGTCGGGAGCGTATTGGCGGGGGAAATGGATGCAAGAGGAATCAGGCTGCGGTGGCCAGTCGCTCGCACACAGCACGGGTCACCTGCCCTGTGGTGGCTTTGCCGCCCAGATCGCCGGTGTGCAAGGCGGCATCGGCGGTGACTTGCTCGATGGCAGCCATCAGGCGCTTTGCGGCAGCGCACTCACCCAGGTGTTCGAGCAGCATCACGCAGCTCCAGAACGTGCCCACGGGGTTGGCCAGGCCCTTGCCCATGATGTCAAAGGCCGAGCCATGGATGGGCTCGAACATGCTGGGGTAGCGGCGCTCGGGGTCGATGTTGCCGGTGGGCGCAATGCCCAGGCTGCCCGCCAGCGCGGCGGCCAGGTCCGAGAGGATGTCGGCGTGCAGGTTGGTAGCGACGATGGTGTCGAGCGTGGCCGGGCGGTTGACCATGCGAGCGGTGGCAGCGTCTACCAGTTCCTTGTCCCACTTCACATCAGGAAACTCCTGGCTGATTTGCAGCGCAATCTCGTCCCACATCACCATGGCGTGGCGCTGGGCGTTGCTCTTGGTGATGACGGTGAGCAGCTTGCGGGGCCGCGACTGCGCCAGGCGGAAGGCAAAGCGCATGATGCGCTCCACCCCGGCGCGGGTCATCACGCTCAGGTCGGTGGCCACCTCGATGGGGTGGCCCTGGTGGGCACGGCCACCCACGCCGGCGTATTCACCTTCGGAGTTTTCACGCACGATGACCCAGTCCAGGTCTTTGGGCGCGCAGCGCTTGAGGGGTGCATCAATGCCGGGCAGGATGCGGGTGGGCCGCACGTTGGCGTACTGGTCAAACCCCTGGCAAATCTTCAGCCGCAGGCCCCACAGCGTGATGTGGTCGGGGATGTGCGGATCGCCCGCCGAGCCGAACAGGATGGCGTCCTTGTCCCGCAATTGCGCCAGCCCATCAGCGGGCATCATCTCGCCATGGGCGCGGTACCAGTCGCCGCCCCAGCCGTAGCTGGTGAATTCAAACCCCAGGCCGGGCTGTGATGCGGCCAGGGCCTGCAGCACCTCTTGCCCTGCGGGAATCACCTCTTTGCCAATGCCGTCACCGGGAATGCACGCAATACGGTACGTCTTGCTCGTCATGAAACCTGTCTCCTGTAGGTGGGTGGCGCGCAACGGGTGCGCCGGACGAAGACAAATCTACCGGCTTCGTATTCACAAAACCATTCTTCAAGTTATCCTATTGTTAACTTCAAAGAAACAATGAACACACCTTTGTCGGCCCCCTCGGAGATGGGCTTTTTCAGCCTCCTGGCGCGTTGCGGCAGCTTCTCGGCCACAGCACGCGAGCTGAATGTGACCACGCCCGCCGTCAGCAAAAGGCTGGCACAGATGGAAACGCGCCTGGGTGTGCAGCTGGTCAACCGCACAACCCGCCGCGTGAGCCTGACACCCGAGGGCGAGACCTACCTGCAGCATGCGCGGCGCATCCTGGCCGAGATTGACGACATGGAGCAGCTGGTTTCGCGCACCCTGGCCACGCCGCAAGGCCTGCTGCGCGTGAACGCCACGCTGGGCTTTGGGCGCAGCCACATTGCGCCGCTGATTTCAGATTTTGTGCGCCAGCACCCACTGGTGCAGGTGCAACTGCAACTTTCGGTAGACCCACCACCGCTAGCCGCCGATGCGTTTGACGTGTGCATCCGCTTTGGCGAGCCGCCCGACGCCCGTGTGATTGCACGCCGCATTGCACCCAACCGGCGCCTGCTGTGCGCAGCACCCGCCTACCTGGAGCGCCGGGGCACCCCCAAGTTGCCCAGCGACCTGGCACGGCATGACTGCATAGGCATCCGCCAGGGCGACGATGCCTATGGCCAGTGGCGGCTGACGGCCGGGCGCAAGACCGAAGTGGTGAAGGTGCGGGGCGCACTGAGCACCAACGACGGCGAGATCGCCGTGAACTGGGCGCTGGATGGCCACGGCATCGTGATGCGGGCCGAATGGGACGTGGCCCGCTACCTGCGCAGTGGCCGCCTGGTACAGGTGCTGGCAGACCACCTGACGCCCCCGGCGGACATCTACGCCATTTACCCCCAACGCCACCAGACAGCAGCGCGCGTGCGCGCGTTTGTAGACTTTCTGGCAGAACGCTTTGCCACCAGCTCGCCGGGGCACTGATCGCGCCAATCGTCCACCAAAACTGTATACAAAACAGCACTTGCCGCTATCATGCGGCGCATGGACAACTCGACCACCAGCCTCATCGCTGCGCGCCTGACCCGCGCCATCGTCGAGCACCGCCTGCAACCGGGCACCAAGCTGGCCGAGCAAAAGCTGGCCGACCACTTTGGCGTGTCGCGCACGCTGGTGCGCCAGGCGCTGTTTCAGCTGTCGCAAAACCGGCTGGTGCGGCTGGAGCCCGCACGCGGTGCCTTTGTGGCTGCCCCCTCGGCCGACGAAGCCCGCCAGGTGTTTGCCGTGCGCCGCATGCTCGAGGCCGAGATGGTGCGCGCCTTCATGCGCCAGGTTACCCCCGCCAAACTGCGCGCGCTGCGCGAGCATGTGGCCCGCGAAAAGCAAGCCGTGGCCCAGGGCGACGCGCCCGAGCGCACCGAGCTGCTGGGCGACTTTCATGTGCGCATGGCCGAGCTGATGGGCAACCAAGTGCTGGCGCAGATGTTGGGCGATCTGATCTCGCGCTGCTCGCTCATCACGCTGATGTACCAAAGCGCCAGCGCCGCCGCGCATTCGCACGAAGAGCACGCCCAGATCGTCAAGGCACTGGGCGCCAAGGACGAAGAGCGGGCCGTGCAGCTCATGCAGGCACATTTGCTGCATGTGGAAGAAAGTCTGACGTTTGACCGCCAGCCACCGGTCAACGATCTCTCGCTGGCCCTGTCTTGACCCCATTCCATGCCCCTGACGCCATGATCTACGACGCCACCGCCCCCTACCCCCGCGACCTGATTGGCTACGGCAAAAACCCGCCCCATGCCCAGTGGCCCGGCGGTGCCCGCATTGCGGTGCAGTTTGTGCTGAACTACGAGGAAGGCGGCGAGAACGCCACGCTGCACGGCGATGCGGGCAGCGAACAGTTTTTGTCGGAAATGTTCAACCCGGCCAGCTACCCTGATCGGCACATGAGCATGGAGGGCATCTACGAATACGGCTCGCGGGCAGGCGTGTGGCGCATCCTGCGCGAGTTTGAAAAGTGCCAGCTACCGCTGACGGTGTTTGGCGTCTCCACGGCGCTGCAGCGCCACCCCGAGCTGACGACCGCCTTCGTGGAACTGGGCCACGAGATTGCCTGCCATGGCCTCAAGTGGATCCACTACCAGAACGTGCCCGAAGAAGCGGAGCGTGCCCACATGCACGAGGCGATGGACATCATCCAGCGCATGACGGGCGAAAGGCCCCTGGGCTGGTACACCGGCCGCGACAGCCCCAACACCCACCGCCTGGTGGCCGACTACGGCGGATTTGCGTACGACAGCGACTACTACGGCGACGACCTGCCCTTCTGGATGAAGGTGCAGCGCACCGATGGCAGCGTGGTGCCCCAACTCATCGTGCCCTACACGCTGGACTGCAACGACATGCGCTTTGCGCTGCCCCAGGGCTATTCGCACGCCGACCCATTCTTTCAGTACCTGAAAGACACGTTTGACGCGCTCTACGCCGAGGGTGACCCCGCTGGCGACAACGCACCCAAGATGATGAGCATTGGCATGCATTGCCGCCTGCTGGGCCGCCCAGGTCGCATCACGGCGCTGCAGCGTTTTCTGGACCACATTGCCCAGCACGACAAGGTGTGGGTGGCCCGGCGCATCGACATTGCCCGCCATTGGGCGCAGCACCACCCCGCCCCGGTTTTATGAACCAAATCGGCCTTCAGCGCTTGTGCAATAAGCGCCAGCAGCTCACTTTTTTGAAGCAACCACTATGCCACTGACTCTGGAACAACTCAACGCCGCGAGCCCCGCCGAGGCGCTGGCGCTGCTGGACGGGCTGTACGAACACTCGCCCTGGATAGCAGAGCAGGCCCTGGCGCAGCGGCCCTTTCGCAGCCTGGCGCACCTGAAGCACGCGCTGGCGCAGGTGGTGCGTACGGCCGAGCTGAACGCCCAGCTTGGCCTGATTCGCGCCCACCCCGAACTGGCGGGCAAGGCCATGGTGGCGAAAAGCCTCACGGCTGAATCCACAAACGAGCAGAGCAAGGCGGGCCTCACCGCATGCACGCCCGAGGAGTTCGAGCGCATTCAGCAGCTCAACGCGGCGTACAACGAACGCTTTGGCTTCCCGTTCATCCTGGCGGTGCGCGGGCCGCGCGGCACGGGTCTCGCCAAGCAGGAAATCATCGACACCTTTGCACGGCGGCTGGACAACCACCCCGAATTCGAGCTGGCTGAGGCCCTGCGCAACATCCACCGCATTGCCGAGATTCGCCTGAACGACAAGTTCGCTGCCGAGCCGGTGCTGGGCAACGATGTGTGGGACTGGCACGAGGCGCTAGCCCGCCACTCTGACCCCGGCTTTGCCGAAAAGGGCCAGCTCACGGTGACGTACCTCACCGACGCGCACCGCGCCTGCGGCCGTGACATTGCACAGCGCATGCGCGAGTGCGGCTTTGACAGGGTGGAGATAGACGCCGTGGGCAACGTGGTGGGGCGCTACTACCCGGCTGCGCCAGGGGCACGCTACCTGATGACCGGCAGCCACTACGACACGGTGCGCAACGGCGGCAAGTACGACGGGCGCCTGGGCATTTTCGTGCCCCTGGCCTGCGTGCGCGAGCTGCACCGCGCTGGCAAGCGCCTGCCCTTCGGCGTCGAGGTGGTGGCGTTTGCCGAAGAAGAAGGCCAGCGCTACAAGGCCACCTTCCTCGGCTCGGGCGCGCTCATCGGCCACTTCAACCCTGCATGGCTGGAGCAGAAAGACGCCAACGGCGTGACCATGCGCGAGGCCCTGCAGCACGCAGGCCTTCGCCTGGACGACATTGCCGAGCTGCAGCGCGACCCGGCGCAGTACCTGGGCTTCATCGAAGTGCACATCGAGCAGGGCCCGGTGCTCAATGAACTGGATCTGCCCCTGGGCGTAGTCACGTCCATCAACGGCGGCGTGCGCTACCTCTGCGAAATGATTGGCACTGCCAGCCACGCGGGCACCACGCCCATGGACCGCCGCCGTGATGCCGCCGTGGCCGTGGCCGAGCTGGCGCTGTATGTGGAGCAGCGCGCTGCGAAAGACGGCGATTCGGTGGGCACCATCGGCCTCTTGAATGTGCCCAGTGGCTCCATCAACGTGGTGCCCGGCCGCTGCCTGTTTTCATTGGACCTGCGTGCCCCCACCGACGCCCAGCGCGATGCAATGGTGACCGACATACTGGACGAACTGGCCAAAATCGCCCAGCGGCGCGGCTTGCGCTACACGATTGAAGAATCGATGCGCGCCGCTGCTGCGCCCAGCGCCCCGGCCCTGCAGCACCACTGGGAGCGCGCCGTGGACGCCCTGGGCGTGCCCGTGTTCCGCATGCCCAGTGGCGCGGGGCACGACGCGATGAAGCTGCACGAAATCATGCCGCAGGCCATGCTGTTCACGCGCGGGCAGAACTCCGGCATCAGCCACAACCCGCTCGAATCCACCACCAACAACGACATTCAGCTCACGGTGGACGCCTTCACCCAGGTGCTGCACCAGCTTGCCGAGGAAACCCAACCATGACCCCACAGGCCTCCTACGACGCGCTCGACGCGTGGATTGACAAGCACTTTGACGAGGAAGTGCGCTTTTTGCAGGCCCTGGTGCGCGTGCCCACCGACACACCGCCCGGCAACAACGCGCCCCACGCTGAACGCACGGCCGAGCTGCTGAAAGACTTTGGCTTTGACGCCGAAAAGCACGCCGTGCCCGCTGCCGACGTGCAGGCCTACGGCATGGAATCCATCACCAACCTGATCGTGCGCAGGCCCTACGGCACAGGCGGCAAGACCATTGCCCTGAACGCCCACGGCGACGTGGTGCCGCCCGGCGAAGGCTGGACGCACGACCCCTACGGCGCCGAGATCGTCAATGGCGCCATGTATGGCCGCGCCACCGCCGTGAGCAAAAGCGACTTCGCCTCCTTTACCTTTGCCGTGCGCGCGCTTGAAGCCGTGGCGCGCCCCGCGCAAGGCGCGGTGGAGCTGCACTTCACCTACGACGAAGAGTTTGGTGGCGAGCTGGGCCCGGGCTGGCTGCTGAAAAAGGGGCTGACCCAGCCGGACCTGATGATTGCCGCAGGCTTCAGCTACGAGGTGGTCACCGCCCACAACGGCTGCCTGCAGATGGAAGTGACCGTGCACGGCAAGATGGCCCATGCCGCCGTGCCGCACACCGGCGTGGACGCGCTGCAGGGCGCAGTGCACATCCTGAATGCGCTGTATGCGCAGAACGATGAGTACCAAAAGATCACCTCCAACGTCTCGGGCATCAAGCACCCGTACCTGAACGTGGGCCGCATCGAGGGTGGCACCAACACCAACGTGGTGCCGGGCAAGGTCACGTTCAAGCTCGACCGTCGCATGATTCCGGAAGAAAACCCGGTGGAGGTGGAAGCCGCCATCCGCCACACCATCACGCAGGCAACAGCCGAGCGTGCTGGCCTCAGCGTCGAAATCAAACGCCTGCTGCTGGCCAATGCCATGACGCCGCTGGCGGGCAACCAGCCGCTTGTCGATGCGATCCAGAAGCACTCCCAGGCCGTGATCGGCGAGCCCGTGCCCGCCGTAGGCACGCCCCTGTACACCGATGTGCGCCTGTATGTGGAGCGCGGCATCCCCGGCGTGATCTACGGCGCGGGGCCACGCACCGTGCTGGAATCGCACGCGAAGCGCGCCGACGAGCGGCTGCAGCTGGAAGACCTGCGCCGGGCCACCAAGGTCATCGCAAGGGCGCTGCGCGACCTGCTGGTCTAAAAAAACCAGCGAATGTGAGGGTGTCGCGCGCCGCGCGATGGCCCTCCACACCCAGCCCCTCTGATACCAATGGGTTAGTCAGAATTCATTCAGGTTGGCCGGCAATCGGGTTATCCTGTGGGCCATCGCAGTCCGAAACCCTGCCCTGTAGTCCACCGCAGGGAATCTGCCCGCCGCTTGACCTGTGCGTTGCGGGCTCCTCGCCAGGCTGGCCGCACACCTGCGGACCCGCCTGACCGAGGCAGACTGATGTGACCGCTGCGGCGCTCTCCTTGGGTGCAGGCCTTGCACACCATCCGAGGGCCCGACGCGGCCTGTGAATGAACCGATACCGCTTCGAGGCATGGCGCCCGTGCGCCTGCCGCTGAATCCCGTGAAAGCCTCCCACTTTTTCGTATGACCCAGAATCTGTCCGCCGCCGAACAAGCCCTGCGCGATGCCGCGCGTGAATACCACCGCAACCCCAGCCGGGGCAAGATTTCCGTCACTCCCACCAAGCCGCTGTCCAACCAGCGCGACCTGTCCCTGGCTTATTCGCCCGGCGTGGCCTACCCCTGCCTGGACATCCAGGCCGACCCTTCCAAGGCGTTTGACTACACCTCGCGCGGCAACCTCGTGGGAGTGATCACCAACGGCACCGCCGTGCTGGGCCTGGGCGACATTGGCCCGCTGGCCGGCAAGCCGGTGATGGAAGGCAAGGGCTGCCTGTTCAAGAAATTTGCCGGTGTGGATGTGTTCGACATTGAACTGGCCGAGCGCGACCCCGACAAGCTCATCGAGATCATCGCCAGCCTGGAGCCCACGCTCGGCGGCATCAACCTCGAAGACATCAAGGCGCCCGAGTGCTTCTACATCGAGCGCGAGCTGAGCAAGCGCATGAACATTCCGGTGTTCCACGATGACCAGCACGGCACCGCCATCATCAGCAGCGCCGCGCTGCTCAACGGCCTGGAGCTGGTGGGCAAGGAGATTGGCGACGTGAAGGTGGCTGTCTCTGGCGCCGGGGCCGCCGCCATTGCCTGCCTGAACGTGATGGTGGGCCTGGGCGTGAAGCGCGAAAACATCTTCGTGTGCGACTCCAAGGGCGTGATCTACGAAGGCCGCCCCGGCGGTCTGGACGAGTCCAAAGCCCAATACGCGCAAAAGACCGACGCGCGTACGCTGGCTGACGCCGTCAACGGCGCCGACGTGTTCCTGGGCTGTTCGGCCCCTGGCGTGCTCACGGCCGAGATGGTCAAGACGATGGCCGAGAAGCCCATCATCCTGGCGCTGGCCAACCCCGAGCCCGAAATCCGCCCCGAACTGGCCAAGGCCGTGCGGCCCGATTGCATCATTGCCACAGGCCGTTCCGACTACCCGAACCAGGTGAACAACGTGCTGTGCTTCCCGTACATCTTCCGTGGCGCGCTGGACTGCGGCGCCACCAAGATCACCGAAGCCATGAAGCTGGCCTGCGTGCGCCAGATTGCCGACCTGGCCAAGGCCGACATCAGCGAAGAGGTGGCCAACGCGTATGCAGGCAAGGAGCTGACCTTTGGCCCCGACTACCTGATCCCCACACCGTTTGACTCACGCCTGATCCTCAAGATTGCGCCTGCGGTGGCCAAAGCTGCGGCCGAATCCGGTGTAGCCACGCGCCCCATCGAAGACATGGAGGCCTACAAGGAAAGCCTGTCGCGCTTCGTTTACCAAACCGGCATGCTCATGCGCCCCGTGATCACGGCCGCAAAGGCCCTGCCCGATGCAAAAAAGCGTGTGGCCTATGCCGACGGCGAAGACGAGCGCGCCCTGCGTGCAGCGCAGCTGGCCATCGACGACAAGATTGCCCACCCCATCCTCATCGGCCGCCCTGCCGTCATTGCCGCCCGCATTGAAAAGGCTGGCCTGCGCATGCAGATCGGCAAGGATGTGGAAGTGTGCAACCCCGAAGACGATCCACGCTTCCGTCAGTATTGGGAAACCTACCACCAGCTCATGAAGCGCGAAGGCGCCACGCCCGAGGTGGCCAAGGCGGCCGTGCGCCGCTCCAACACCATCATCGCCTCGCTGATGGTGAAGCTGGGCGATGCCGACGCCATGATCTGCGGCCTGGTGGGCACCTATGAAACCCACCTGGAGCGCATCCGCAATATCCTGGGCCATGCCCCCGGCGCCACCAACTACGCCGCGCTGAACGCGTTGATGACGGACCGCAACGGCACCCTGTTCATTGCAGACACCTATGTGAACGAAGACCCCACGGCGCAGGAACTGGCCGACATTGCCTGGATGTCGGTGCAGGAAGTGCAGCGCTTTGGCCTGCCACCCAAGGTGGCGTTCCTGTCGCATTCGAGCTACGGTTCGTCCAAGCGCGCCTCGGCCCGCAAGATGCGCGAAGCGCGCGACCTGTTTGTGGCGGCCCACCCCGAGATCGAATGCGACGGTGAACTGCACGGTGACGCCGCGCTGGAGCCGGCCATCCGCAACGCGTACATGGCAGATTCCACGCTCAGCGGCTCGGCCAACCTGCTGATCTGCCCGAACATTGACGCAGCCAACATCCTCTACAACGTGCTCAAGACCACCACCAGCGGCGGTGTGACGGTGGGCCCGATCCTGATGGGTGCGGCGGCTGCGGCCTACATCCTGACGCCTGCCGCCACCGTGCGCCGCGTGTTCAACATGACGGCTCTGGCCGTGGCCAGCGCTGCGGCGCGCGCCGCCTGATTCGATCAGGCTCTGACAAAAGAAAGGCCCCGAGGGGCCTTTCTTTTTGGGTGCATCGATACGCAGGTCTTTGCCCGGCCTGCGTCAGCGCACAGACACATCCACAAAGTCCGCCACCAGCGGCAGAAGTTCGGGCAGGCAGGCCGAGTCCAATTGCAGCGCCCGCTTGATTTTCTCACGCAGGCTGGCAATGGTGGCGGAGGGAGACTTGGGCTCCTCCCGCCCGATCTCGGCCAGCAGCATGGCCACTTGCACGATGCCACCCAGGCGACAAAACGGCACCGAGGGCACAGGGTCTTCAGCGGTTTCCAGCGCACGCACGATCGAATCAGGAACGCGCCAGCGCCTGGCCAACTCGGCCGTCACCTGCGCCTCGCTGAAGCCCAGCAGGCGCATTTCACGCTCCCAGCGGCCGCCCGCCTGGTGGGGCCGCTGTTCGGTGGCGGCCATTTGCTCGGGTACCTTTTGCGCAATGATCAATTCGGCAATGCGCACCAGGAACCCGGCCAGCCACGACTGCTGCTCAGCCGAGCCCGGCGTGCGCGCCAGCCACTGCGCGTAGCCCGCTGCGGCCATGCCCCGTCTTCGCGTTTGCCCCAATCCGTTGCCACAGCACACGCACCATTGCGGGAAACACTTCATGCCTGGGTGCACCACTTCGGTGAGGAATGGTTTGCCGTGCCGCGCCGCCCTTGCAAAGACCCGACAGCGCGCGTGAAAGCGGGCATCCTTTTTGCTGCATGGCTTGTACAGCCAAGGCATGACTGCCTTTTCCTTCTGTTTTTTTATTTGGCATCCGCCAGGAGCTATCCCATGAAAAAAAGAACCTTCATGCACACCGCAGCGGCACTGGCGCTGGCCAGCGCATTGCCCGTGGCGCATGCGCAGAGCACGCCCATCAAGTTCCAGCTGGATTGGCGTTTTGAAGGCCCAGCGGCGCTGTTCCTGCAACCCGTGGCCAAAGGCCACTTCAAGGCGGCTGGCCTGGACGTGACGGTGGATGCAGGCAACGGCTCCGGCGGTGCTGTGCAGCGCGTGGCATCGGGCACGTACGACATGGGTTTTGCCGACCTGGCCGCCGTGATGGAGTTCCACGCCAACAACCCCGACGCGCAGAACAAGCCCGTGGCGGTGATGATGGTCTACAACAACACGCCCGCCTCGGTCATGGCGCTGAAAAAGAGCGGCATCACCAAGCCCGCCGACCTGGCGGGCAAGAAGCTGGGCGCCCCCGTGTTTGACGCAGGCCGCCGCGCGTTCCCCATCTTCCAGAAAGCCAATGGCATCGGCGCCGTGACCTGGACCGCCATGGACCCGCCACTGCGCGAAACCATGCTGGTGCGCGGCGACGTGGACGCCATCACTGGCTTCACCTTCACCTCGTTACTCAACCTGGAGGCGCGCGGCGCCAAGGCCGCCGACGTGGTGGTGCTGCCCTATGCCGACTTTGGCGTGAAGCTGTACGGCAACGTGATCATTGCCAGCCCCAAGTTGATCAAGGAGAACCCTGCCGCCATCAAGGCGTTCCTGTCGGCCTTCACCAAGGGTGCCAAGGAAGTCATCGCCAACCCCGCTGCCGCCATCGAGCATGTAAAGGCGCGCGATGGCATCGTGAACGTGCCGCTCGAAACTCGCCGCCTGCAGCTGGCCATCGACACCGTCATCAACAGCCCCGACGCGCGCGCCGAAGGGTTTGGCAAGGCCGTGCCCGGCCGCCTGTCGTTGATGGCTTCGCAGGTGTCCGACGCGTTCAACACCAAGACGCGCGTCAACGCCGACGACGTGTGGAACCCCAGCTTCCTGCCCAGCACGGCGGAACTCAACATCCTGCCGAAGAAGTAAAACTATCAATTTGATAGCTGCTAGCGCCTGATAGACAAGCGCCAGCAGCCATTTTCATTCAAAAACAAGAACGACCTTCCATGCAGGCTGCCGATTCCTATTTTGTGGACTTTCGCGATGTCTGGCTCGCCTACAACGACGAGCTGCGCGCCAAGAACCAGTTTGCGGTCGAAGCCATCGACCTGCAGGTGCGGCGCGGCGAGTTCATCGCCATCGTTGGCCCCTCGGGCTGCGGTAAGTCCACCTTCATGAAGCTGGCCACGGGGTTGAAGATGCCATCGATGGGCAAGATCCTCATCGACGGCCAGCCGGTGACCGGGCCGCTGAAGGTGTCGGGCATGGCCTTTCAGGCGCCTTCGCTGCTGCCCTGGCGCACAACGGTGGACAACGTGCTACTGCCGCTCGAAATCGTCGAGCCCTACCGCAGCCACTTCAAGCAAAAGCGCAAGGAATACGAAGAGCGCGCCCGCAAGCTGTTGCAGAAGGTGGGCCTCGCGGGCTACGAAGACAAGTTCCCCTGGCAGCTGTCGGGCGGCATGCAGCAGCGCGCCAGCATCTGCCGCGCGCTGATCCACGAGCCCAAGATGCTGCTGCTGGACGAGCCGTTTGGCGCGCTCGACGCCTTCACGCGCGAAGAGCTGTGGTGCATCCTGCGCGACCTGTGGACCGAGCAGCAGTTCAACGTGATCCTGGTCACGCACGACCTGCGCGAGTCGGTTTTCCTGGCCGACACGGTGTATGTGATGAGCAAGAGCCCCGGCCGGTTTGTGGTGAAAAAAGAGATCGAGCTGCCCCGCCCGCGCGACCTGGAGGTGACCTACACCAAGGAGTTCACCGACATCGTGCACGAGCTGCGCGGCCACATCGGCGCCCTGCGAAAAGCAGGCGCGCCCATCCAGCAATAAGAACAAAGAAAGCGCCTGATCCCCATGCACAAGAAAACCGTGGAGCGCTGGTCCCCCTGGATCCTGCTCGTCGCCACCATCCTGCTGTGGCAAATCATCTGCTCGGCCTTCAGCATCCCTGAATACCTGTTCCCCAGCCCCTGGGCCATTGGAGTGCAGCTGGTGGAGTTCAGCGGCGTCATCGCAGGCCATGCCTGGCGCACCTTCTGGGTCACCATGGCGGGCTTCGGCATCGCCATCGTCGTGGGTGTGCTGCTGGGTTTTGTGATCGGCAGCTCGCGCATCGCCTATGCCGCCGTGTACCCGCTGATGACGGCCTTCAACGCGCTGCCCAAGGCCGCCTTTGTGCCCATCCTGGTGGTGTGGTTCGGCATCGGCGTGGGCCCGGCCATCCTCACCGCGTTCCTCATCAGCTTCTTCCCCATCATGGTCAACATCGCCACGGGCCTCGCCACGCTGGAGCCCGAGCTGGAAGACGTGCTGCGCGTGCTGGGCGCCAAGCGCTGGGACGTGCTCACCAAGGTGGGCCTGCCGCGTTCCATGCCGTACTTCTACGGCTCGCTCAAGGTGGCCATCACGCTGGCCTTTGTCGGCACCACGGTGAGCGAGATGACCGCCGCGAACGAAGGCATCGGCTACCTGCTCATCAGCGCGGGTTCGTCCATGCAGATGGGCCTGGCGTTTGCGGGCCTGATGGTGGTGGGCGCCATGGCCATGGTGATGTACGAGCTGTTCAGCTGGATCGAAAAGCGCACCACAGGGTGGGCGCACCGGGGCTCGCAAGGCGAGTGAGTTTGCACGGGCGGTTGTCAAAAACTCAGCGAAAATGCCACCCAGCGCTTATACATAAAGCGCTAGCAGCTACATTTTTAGGAGCAAACAGCGCCACCCACGGTGTGGGATCAACACCGCCGCTATACTTCGCGCCCCGTTGCTCCGCAGGACCGCCTGGCATGCGCTTGACCGCTTTTTTCCACCCGCTGGCCACCCTTGCCAGCGTAACCATGCTGGCAGCCCTGTCCCTGGCTGGATGTGGCGGCACCACCCCCGCCCGGCCCGACGCGGGGACGCAGCCTGCTCTTTACTCCTCCGCTCCCCCTGTCCGCATCGGCATCGCCCTGGGCGGTGGCGCAGCCAAAGGGTTCGCGCACATTGGTGTCATCAAGATGCTGGAGGCCAACGGCTTTGCGCCTGCGGTGGTATCGGGCACCAGTGCAGGCAGCGTGGTGGGCGCGCTCTACGCCAGCGGCATGAACGCCTTTGACATGCAGGAAAAAGCCGTGGCGCTGGACGAGGCCAAGATCCGCGATCTGCAGCTCTCGTCCGGCGGCCTGGTGCTGGGCCAGAAGCTCGAAGACTATGTGAACGAGCAGGTACGCCGCAAGCCGCTGGAGCAGATGGCCAAGCCTTTTGTGGTCGTGGCCACGCGGCTGGAAGACGGCGAGCGCACCGTGTTTGCACGCGGCAACACGGGCCAGGCCGTGCGCGCATCGAGCAGCGTGCCCGGCGTGTTCCAGCCCGTCACCATCGGCAAGTACCACTTTGTGGACGGCGGCATCGTCAGCCCCGTGCCGGTGGATGCCGCGCGCCAGCTGGGCGCCGACATCGTGATTGCGGTGGACATCTCCAACAAGGCGCGGGGCCAGACGCCGGGCGACATGCTGGGCACGCTGGGCCAGTCGATCGCCATCATGGGTCAGAAGCTCGGTCAGGCGGAGCTGGCACGGGCTGATGTGGTCATTCGCCCGCAGGTGCTGGACATTGGCTCGGCCGATTTCAGCCAGCGCGCCAACGCCATCCTGGAAGGCGAAAAAGCCGCCTTGGCCGTGATGCCCCAGATCCGCGAACGCGTCACCCTGCTGCAGGCCGAGCGCGCCAAAGCCCAACGCGCGGCCGAGCAAAGGGCGGCAGAAGCCCAGCAACAGGCCTGCCTGGAGCAGCGCAGCAGCCTGCAAAAGCTGGTCGATATGGCCAGCCTGGGCACCTCCTGCACGCCTATCAAATAGGCCCAGCGGGGAAAACAGACGCCGGCCTGACCCTTCCCACCAGCACCGTTCAGACGACGCCACGCCAGTGCAGACGCGGGGCAAAGAACTGCGGGCGGCGGCAAAAAGCAGCGGTGCATCCAAACCTAGGCTTCACGGGTAAACCCTCTGCGCAGGCCATTCACACAATTCATATGATGACCTTACTACACGACCAACTGACGACCCACTTCCTTTGAGGAGACATGCACATGCCACAGCAACCCACCAAACGCACTCTGATGAGAGCCACCGCCGGTGCCCTGTTGCTGCTGGCTGCCCCCCTGTCCATGGCGCAGGCCTGGCCAGCGCGGCCGATCCGCCTGGTGGTGCCGTTCCCGCCCGGCGGACTGATCGACAACATGGCTCGACTGGTGGGCAGCAGGCTTTCTCAGGAACTGGGCCAACCCGTGGTGATTGACAACAAACCGGGGGCCGGCGGCAATGTGGGGGCGGCCGAAGTAGCCCGCGCTCCCGCCGACGGATACACGCAGCTGATGGCATCGCCCGCGCTCACCATCAGCCCTGCCGTCTATAAAAACCTGCCTTACCAGCCCTCGCAATTGGCTCCGGTGGCCCTGCTGGGCCGCGTACCCAATGTGCTGCTGGTGAACCCGGCCTCGGGCATCGGAAAAGTGCAGGACCTTGTCGGCCGCGCCAAGTCAAAACCCGGGCAACTGAATTACGCATCCAATGGCAACGGCACCTCGCTGCACCTGAGCGCCGAGCTTTTCAAGCGCCGCAGCGAGACCTTTATCACCCACGTGCCCTACCGCGGCGCCGCAGCCGCCATCACGGCCTTGCTGTCTGGCGAGGTGGACATGATGTTTGACAACCTGCCATCGGCCATTGGCCAGATCCAGGCGGGCAAGCTGCGCGCGCTGGCCGTGACCACCGCCCAGCGCAGCACCGCTCTGCCCGATGTGCCCACGCTGGCAGAAGCTGGAATGGACGGCTTCAACGTGAGTGCGTGGTTTGGCGTGGCAGCACCTGCCGGGCTGCCCGCGCCTGTGGCAACCCGCCTGGCGGATGCGCTGCAAAAAGTCGTGCAGCAACCGGAGGTAGCTGCCGCGATGCAACGTCAGGGCGCCGACCCCACCTTCATGGATGCAGCCAGCGCTGCGGCTGCACTGAATGCAGACGCCGCGCAGTGGAAGCAGGTGGCGGCCTTCGCCAAGATACAGCTCGACTGACGCAGCAGCGACCCGCAAGCCCCCTGGGCGCAGACCAGCTTGCGGTACATTCATCGGGCACCTGCAAGGCTGCTCTGAATTGCCCCGCTCATACCTATTGCCATGTCATCGTCTTTTGCCGCCATCAAGCCTGCCATCAAGCTCTCTGACCAAGTGGCCAGCGCGTTGGAGGCAGAGATCCGGGAAGGACGCATCCAGGCGGGTGACAAACTGCCCACCGAGGCTGCACTGGCGCAGCAGTTTGAGGTGAGCCGTACCGTGGTGCGCGAGGCGATTTCGCGCCTCAAGTCGCTGGGCCTGGTGGATTCACGCCAGGGCAGCGGCGTGTACGTCAAAGCGCCGGGCATTGAGCCCCTGCACTTTGACCTGCCCCACGCCGCATCGCGCGAGGCGGTCATGCAAATCGTGGAAGTGCGCCGCGCTCTGGAGTCTGAAGTGGCCGAACTGGCAGCGCAACGCCGCAGTGAAGCCGATGTGCAGGCCATTCGCGATGCCATGCAGCGCATCAGCGACGCCGTGCAAGCCGGGCGCGACGGGGCCGAGGAAGACGTGGAATTTCACCGCGCCATCGCCCGCGCAGCGGGCAATCCTTTTTTGATCAGCACGCTGGACTACCTGGCCCGGTTTCTTCAAGGCGCCACCCGCGTCACCCGGGCCAACGAGGCCCGGCGCTCGGACTTTGCGCAGGCAGTGACGCAGGAACATGAGCAGATCGTGCGGGCCATTGAATCTGGCGATGCGCGTGGGGCCCGCAACGCGGCCACCGAACACATGTGCAATGCACTGCGCCGCATTGAGCAAGCCGACACCACCTTCTGGGCGCAAGACGGTGCCCGGCTGGCACAACCCCTGGTGGGCGAGGCGCCGCCCTCACCACGCGCCTGAACCGCGCCATGTCGGGCGTGTTGCAGACGCCGGCACCGCACACCTGCCGCAGAAGCCAGCCCCCCCCGCAGAGGTCGAGACCCAAATAACTTCAGGGTTAACCCGTAACCAGACGTTGTCTTAAATTTGTATGATAACCATATAAACACATCAAAAGAGCCATGCTGCGTGCACGGCCTTTTCCTCCGGAGATACCCAGTCCATGTCCACCCTCGCACTTCTCGGCATCGGCGCCGGCAGCATTGCCCTGCTCCTGTTGCTCATCATCCGCTGGCAGGTCCACGCATTCGTGGCGATGATGCTGGTGAGCTTTCTGGTGGCTTTTGCCACGGGAATGCCCATTGGCGACATCATCAGCACGCTGATTGCGGGCATGGGCGGCACACTGGGCTCGGTGGCCATCCTGGTGGCGCTGGGCTCCATGCTGGGGCGCATGATTGAGGTCTCGGGCGGCGCAGCCAGCCTGGCCAACCGCTTCACGCAGTTGCTGGGGCCCACACGGGTGCCCATGGCCCTGACGGCCGCTGCGCTGGTGCTGGCCATCCCGGTGTTTTTTGATGTGGGCTTCATCATCCTGGTGCCCATCGTCTACGGCTTTTGCAAGGCGGCGGGCGTCAACCCCATCAAGTTCGGCCTGCCCGTGGCGGGCATCATGCTGGCCGCGCACGTGGTGGTGCCACCGCACCCGGGCATCGTCGGCGGCGCAGCCATCGTCAAGGGCGACATTGGCTGGATCACCATCATTGGCCTGGCCATCTGCATCCCGCTGGCGGCGCTGGCGCAGGTCGTTTCGGGCTGGCTCAACCGCAAGGGCTACCCCATGCTGCCGACCACTGCCGAGCAGTTTGCGGCCTTTGGCAACAGCGAAGACAGCACGGCATCCAAAGCCCGCAGCGCACCGGGCGTGGGCACCATCATGGCGCTCATCCTGATCCCGCTCGCTCTCATCATGGCGGGCACCACCGGCGCCACGCTGCTGCCCAAGGGCGACAGCCTGCGCAACGTGCTCGGCTTCATCGGCTCGCCCATCTTTGCTTTGATGGTGGCCGTGGGGCTGGCGATGTTCCTGCTGGGCCGCAACCAGGGCTGGAACCGCGAGCGCACCAACGCCATCATGGAATCTGCCCTGCCCCCTGCTGCCACCGTGATCCTGGTGACCGGCGCTGGCGGCGTGTTTGCCAAGGTGCTTACGGCCAGCGGCATTGGCGCTGCGCTGTCGCAAAGCCTCACCGCTACTCACCTGCCGCTCATCCTGCTGGCGTTCATCATTGCGCTGGCGCTGCGCGCCGCCCAGGGCTCGGCCACCGTGGCCATCATCACCACCTGCGGCCTGCTGGCCGAAGCGATGGCGGGTGGCGGGTATTCCCCCTTGCAAGTGGCGCTGCTCACGGTTGCCATTGGCTTTGGCAGCCTGGGCCTGTCGCACGTCAACGATTCGGGCTTCTGGATCGTGACCCGCTACCTGGGCCTGAGCGTGGGCGATGGCCTGCGCACCTGGACGGTGCTGACCACCGTGCTGGGCCTGGCGGGCTTTGCCCTCACCGCCCTGCTCTGGGTCCTGGTCGCCTGAGCCCCTCTTTTGAATTTCTTTGAAGGACTGACAACATGACAAAACCCACCGTCGGCATCATCGGCCTGGGCGCCATGGGCGCGGGCATTGCCAAGACCCTGCGCAACAACGGCTTCACCATCCACGTGTGCGACGTGCGCCCCGGCGTGGCCGATGCCTTTGTGGCAGACGGCGGCACCGCCCACGCCACCACGGCGGCGCTGGCCGCGGTGAGTGATGTGGTGGTGTCGGTGGTGGTCAACGCCGCGCAGACCGAGAGCGTGCTGTTTGGCGATGACGGCCAAAGCGGTGCAGCCAGCACCATGCGCCCCGGCAGCACCTTTGTGATGTGCTCCACCGTGGACCCCAACTGGTCCGTGGCGATGGAAGCGCGCCTGAACGCCCTGGGCCTGCACTATGTGGACGCCCCCATCTCCGGCGGTGCCGCCAAGGCCGCGTCGGGCCAGATGACCATGATGACTTCGGCCAAGCCAGAGGCCTATGCCGCGGCTAACGCAGTGCTCGACGGCATGGCCGGCAAGGTGTACCGCCTGGGCGACAAGGCGGGCGCGGGCAGCAAGGTCAAGATCATCAACCAGTTGCTGGCCGGTGTGCACATTGCCGTGGCCGCCGAAGCCATGGCCCTGGGCCTGCGCGAAGGCGTGGAAGCAAGCGCCTTGTATGAAGTGATCACGAACAGCGCGGGCAACAGCTGGATGTTTGAAAACCGCATGGTCCATGTGCTGGCAGGCGACTACACGCCGCTGTCGGCCGTCGATATCTTCGTGAAGGACCTCGGCCTGGTGCTGGACACCGCACGCGCCAGCAAATTCCCTCTGCCGCTGGCTGCCACCGCGCACCAGATGTTCATGCAAGCATCCACCGCAGGCTTTGCCAAGGAAGATGACAGCGCCGTGATCAAAATCTTCCCCGGCATCACCCTGCCCGAAGGCAAGGAGAAAAAGGCATGACGCGCACACGTGCACTGCTGGGCTGCATTGCCGACGACTTCACCGGCGCGACCGACCTGGCCAACAACCTGGTGCGCGCAGGCATGCGCGTGGTGCAGGCCATGGGCGTGCCCACGGCACCTTTGGATACCGAGGCCGATGCCATCGTGGTCGCGCTCAAGTCCCGCACCACTCCCAAGGACGAAGCCATTGCCCAGTCGCTGGCCGCGCTGCAGTGGCTGCAAGCGCAAGGTGCCGAGCAGATCTACTTCAAATACTGCTCCACCTTTGACAGCACAGCCGAAGGCAACATCGGCCCCGTGACCGATGCGCTGATGCAAGCCTTGGGCACCGACTTCACCATCGCCACGCCCGCCTTCCCCGACAACAAGCGCACCGTGTTCAAGGGCTACCTGTTTGTGGGCGATGTGCTGCTCAGCGAGAGCGGCATGCAGAACCACCCGCTCACGCCGATGACCGACCCTAACCTGGTGCGCGTGCTGCAGGCGCAGACGCCCAGCCGAGTGGGCCTGATCGACCACAGCGTGGTCGCACAGGGCGAGGCTGCCATCCGCGCACGCATCGACCAGCTCAAGGCCGAGGGCGTGCGCATGGCCGTGGTGGATGCGGTGTCCAACGCCGACCTGCTGCGCCTGGGCCCGGCCCTCAAGGGCATGCCGCTGGTCACAGCGGGTTCGGGCGTGGCCATCAGCCTGCCGGGCAACTTTGGCGTGGCCCCCAGCAACGAGGCCGCCCGCCTGCCCGCTGCACAAGGGCTGCAGGCCATTGTGTCGGGCAGCTGCTCGGTGGCGACCAACCAGCAGGTCATGGATTTCATCAAGGCGGGCAAGCCCGCCCTGGCAATCGACCCGCTGCGCATCGCCGCAGGTGTGGACGTGGCCGCCGAAGCACTGGCCTGGGCCGAAGGCCATATTGGCAACGGCCCAGTGCTGGTGTATTCCACCGCCGAGCCATCGGCCGTGCGCGCCATTCAAGGCAAGCTGGGTTCCGAGAAAGCCGGGGCCATGGTGGAAGACACCATCGCCGCCATTGCTCGCGGCCTGGTGCAGCGCGGTGTGCGCCAGCTCATCGTGGCGGGTGGCGAAACATCCGGTGCCTGCGTGCAGGCCCTGGGCATCACGCAAATGCGCATCGGCGCGCAGATTGACCCCGGTGTGCCGTGGTGCCATGCGGTGGCGCCCGACGCGAAGGACGGGCTGCACATCACGCTCAAATCAGGCAACTTTGGCAGCATCGACTTCTTCACCAAGGCTTTTGCACAATTGTTGGCATGACCTCTACCCCCGCCTTCATGGATGAGCCCCAGGCCCGCGACGAGATCTGCCGCGTGGGCCGCAGCCTGTTTGAGCGGGGCTACGTGCACGCCACCGCAGGCAACATCAGCGTACGCCTGGCCGATGGCTACCTCATCACCCCCACCGATGCCTGCCTGGGCACGCTGCAGCCCGAGCGGCTGGCGCGCCTGGACGCCCAGGGCCAGCAGGTGGCGGGCGACCGGGCCAGCAAGACCATTGCGCTGCACCGGCAGATTTACGATGCCTCGGCATCGACGGCAGCCCCAGCGCGCTGCGTGATCCACACCCACAGCACACACCTGGTGGCGAGCTCGCTGCAAGCCGACACTGCTGCAGATGGCCAGCTGGCGCCCGATGCGCAATTGCTGCCCCCCATCACGCCCTACTTTGTGATGAAGGTGGGCCGCGTGCCGCACATCCCGTACCACCGCCCCGGTGACGCTGCAGCGGCAGCGCTAGTGGCGCAGACCATCACCCACTACGCCGCACAGGGCAGTCCGGTGCGCGCCGTGATGCTGGCGCGCCTGGGGCCCAACGTGTGGCACGACACGCCTGCCGCCGCCATGGCCGTGCTGGAAGAGCTGGAAGAAACCGCACGCCTGTGGATGCTCTGCCAGCCCCGCCCCACGCCGCTGAACGAGCCCCAGATCGAAGAACTGCGCCAAGCCTTTGGCGCGCAGTGGTGAGACCACGCCCTGCCCCCATACAGAAAGACACCCATGCCCCGTTTTGCCGCCAACCTGTCCATGCTCTACAACGACGTGGACTTTCTCGACCGTTTTGCCGCCGCCGCAAGCGATGGCTTCAAGGCGGTGGAGTACCTCTTCCCCTACGCCTACCCTGCGCAAGAACTGGCTGCGCGTCTGCAAGCCAACGGCCTGCAGCAAGTGCTGTTCAACGCCCCGCCCGGCAACTGGGACGCGGGCGAGCGCGGGCTGGCCTGCCTGCCAGGGCGTGAGGCCGAGTTCCGCGAAGGCATTGCCAAGGCGGTTGAATACGCCCAGGCCCTGCAATGCCCTCGCATCCACGTGATGGCAGGGCTGGTGCCCCAGGGTGAGGACGCGACCACTGTGCGCGCCACCTACATCGCCAACGTGCGCTACGCGGCCGAGCAGGCCACACCGCACGGCATCCAGATCCTGCTGGAGCCCATCAATGGCCGCGACATGCCCGGCTTCTTCCTCAGCCGCCAGAACCAGGCCCATGCACTAATCGCTGAGATCGGGGCCTCCAACGTCAAAGTGCAAATGGACCTGTACCACTGCCAGATCGTGGAAGGTGACCTGGCCATGAAGGTGCGCCAATACCTGCCCACGGGCAACGTCGGCCACTTCCAGATTGCCGGTGTGCCTGAGCGCCACGAGCCCGATGTGGGCGAGATCAACTACACCTACCTGTTCAAATTGCTGGACAGCCTGGGTTACGACGGCTGGATTGGCTGCGAATACCGCCCCGCGCGCGGTGCCGCCGCCCATGCCACCAGCGACGGGCTGGGCTGGCTCAAGCCCTGGCTCTGAGGAAACGGGCGTATTTCAGCCCGCCACGGGCAGCGATTCAACGCACACGAAATCACCCAAGCGGGCATCAAAATCCCAGCGCTGGGCAAAACGATGGGGGTATTGCCGCCCCAGTGAACCCGTGGGCTCGGACTGCATCTGCAACACCACCAGGCTGTTGGGTTGCCCACTGCGCAGGCGGCGCGACACGGCCGTGCCTGCCTGCATGGACCACAAACCCGGCAGGGGTTGGAGCAAGGCCGGGTGGTGCACGTGGCCTGAGAGCAGCATGTGGGCACCCGCATCGCGCCAGCGTTGCACGGCAGCGTCGGCGCCGTGGGGCCGGTGGGATCGATCCTCTGCACTGCGAGCCACCAAGGGGTGGTGACTGACCACAATGCGCCATGCCTGCGCGGGCGCAGACCGCAAGTCTTCCGCCACCCGCGTCACCTGCGCGGCCGAAAGCGTGCCGCGCTCATGCCGCCAGGGCCGGGTCGTGTTCACCCCCACAATCCAGAACGGCCCCACCTGCCGCTGGGGTTCCAGCTGGGCACCAAACTGTGATGCAAACCTTTGGTAGGCGCGGCCCCAACGCAGCCACCAGGCAAACAGGGGCAAGTCGTGGTTGCCGGCCAGCACCACGCGCTCATCCACCCCCAGACCGCACACAAAGTCGTGCGCCAAGGCGAATTGCTGGCGCGTGGCACGCTGGGTCAGATCGCCCGAAACCACCACCACATCCACACGCAGCCGATGCGCCAGCCGCTGCACCGCCGCGCACACCAGCGGGTCGTGCGCTCCAAAATGCAGATCGGAAAGATGCATCAATTTATGCGTGGCGGCGATTTCCGACGCTTGTACTGAATGCAAGACACCCGCTTCATTCCTGCCAAGCCCCAGCTCCTTGTCGGCTTCCACCGTCAACGATGGGGGAACCGTCGCTGCCCCATGACCTTCGTGGCGAAGCATGGCACCGGCGGTCCCCGCGACTGCGGGCAGTTCCTGGCGCATGGTGTTCAGGCAGGCGCCAGCGCAGGTTCAGCCAAGGGCTGCGCTGCGGCCGGTGGTGTATTGGCAGGGTCGCGCTGTGGCAAATGTTCCAGTTGAGTCGGCGCCACCAGCCACAGCGGCCGCGTGTGTAGCGAAAAGCACAGAGGCGCTTTCATGCGTTCGCGCTCGCCATCAAAAGCCACCTTCACGCTGGCCTTGCGCCACCCAGCGGGCGCCACACTCAGCTCGGCACAGGCCAGGCTTTGCACGGCCGGGTCACCCTCCAGCTGGCCGGTGGCGGCGCGCCATACCGTGCGTGCCATGGCCCAACGGCTTTGGGGTTTGAGCAACACCACGGCCAGCAGGCCGCCCTGCGCCACCGATTCGGCTTGTGCCAAACCCACCTGTTCGAGTTGCAAGGGGTTATTGCCCACAAACAGCGTGGTGACTTCGTGTTCCTGCTCTTGCATCTCCGTGCCCTGGCGGGTGCGCACCACCACGCGCCAGCGCCTCCGGGCAGAAGGGCGCAGCATGCTCCACACCGCAGCGGCCATGGCCACCGCGCGAGAGCGGCCCAGCTTGCGCGTGGCCTGCTCGCGCTCTGCCAACAAACGGGGGTACAGCCCCACGCTGGCGTTGACCAAAAATACCCGGTCATTTACAAAGCCGACCTGCACCGGCCGCAACTCGCCCGCGCGCAGGGCCTCCAGCAGCTGCAGCACGGCGGCTTCAGCGTCCAGCTCCAAGCCTTGCTCGCGGCTGAAATAGTTGAAAGTGCCCATGGGCACCACGCCCATAGGCACACCGGCACGCAAGGCGGCTGCGGCCACGGCGTTGATCGTGCCGTCGCCACCCGCAGCCACCAACAAACCGGCGCTGTCGCGGGCAGCCTCTGCTGCGCGATCCGCCAATTGAACGATGTCACCCCGCTCACGCGGTATGTGCCACACCACGGGATGATCGTGCTGGGCAAATGCACCACTCAGCTTTGCGCGCACCAGATCCAGATCCGCCCCTGGCCGCAGTGGAACCACCACATGGATGGGACTGTGGTGATGAAGGATCATGGGACTGTGCAAATCGGTCATGGGATGAAAAGCGTGGTGGGCGTAACGATGCCTGTATGGCCAAAGACCCGACACAGGGCCGCTATTCAATGATCACGGCGCAGTGGCTACAGCGCAGCCAGCGGGCGGCGCCTCGGTGCGTCGGCGTGCGCCTACAGGCGGCACTGCGCATCGCAGCGCTAAATCCTGTGATCGCAACGGGCCACCCTTGGCTGAGGTAAAACACCACGCTGCCGAAAGCTGCACGGGCTGGCCATTCACTTGGCTGAAGACGATTGCAATGCATCCGCTGGGTACGCAGTGACACCCCGTCCCAGCACCGGCTCCCTTCCCCCAAAAAGACCTTTGAATCCATGGACCTGGACACCCTTGCCACCACTGTTGCCCGCCACCCCATTGCCCTGTGGCTGTTGGGAATGACTGCGGGCGCCTTGCTGGGCAGTGGCGCCTTGTGGGCCTTGAAAACGCTGCGCCACCGCCCCTCGCCTGTGCGGCATTTGCTTCACGCCGCCAGCGCCACCACTGTGATGCTGATGAGCATGGCCGCAGCCGCTTGCGCCCTGCTGGCCGGGGGTGCGCTGATAGCAGAGCTGGCCGAGGGCTGGCAGCGCACGGGCACCTGGAGCCGGGTGGACGAAGGCATTGCGCAGCAACTGCGCCTGCATGCAGACATGGCAGCCCTGCGGTGGTTTGGCGCACTCACCCACCTGGGAGACACTGCCGTGCTGACCACACTGACCCTGGCGGTGACGGCAGCCCTGTGGTGGCGCAGGCACCGTTTGCTGGCCGTGGGCTGGCTGGTGGCCATGGCGGGCAATGGGCTGCTGACCAAAATTTTGAAAGACGTGTTCGCCCGCGTGCGGCCCGAGCATGTGCATGGGGCAGCGCAGGCAGACGGCTTCAGCTTTCCCAGCGGGCACAGCAGCGCCTCTATGGTGGCCTATGCCATGCTGGCCTATTTGGCGGTGCGGCTGCTGCCACGGGCCTGGCAATTGCCCGCCGTGTGCTGCGCGGGCGCGCTGATCTTCACCACCGGCTGGAGCCGCGTGGTGCTGCATGTGCACTACGTGAGTGACGTGCTGGCCGGCTGGGTGCTGGGCGGCACCTGGATGGTGTGCACCGTGCTCATCATGGACAGCATGGCGCGCTGGCGGGGCGCGCCCGCCGCCCTGGCGCGGCAGTAAGACGGCGCGCCTCAGGCGATTCGGGCAATCACCGCACCCAACGCCTGTGCAGTGCCAGCCGCTGCCACCAAGGCCACGCGCCCGGCGCGGTGTGCCGTCACCTGCATCTCCATCTTCATGGCTTCCATCACGGCGATCACATCGCCCTCTTGCACCATGTCGCCATCGGCCACCTTCCAGGCGTGCAGATTGCCTGCGATGGGCGAAGTGACGGCGGATGCGTCCACCGCAGCTTCGGCCGGTGCGGCAGCGGCGCCCTTCCCACCCGCTGCCGCCAGGCCCTGCAGCAACACGGCAGGCAGGCCCAGTTGCACGCGGCGACCATCGATCTCGATGGCGGTGCGCAGCAAGCTGGTGTCTGCAGCAGGCGCAGCGCGCACAGCGGCCGCCAGTGGCGTGGCAAAGTCGGATTCGATCCAGCGGGTGTGCACCTTGAAGCCCTCTGCGCCCACAAAGTCGGGGTGGTCAATGACGGCACGGTGAAAGGGCAACACCGAGGCCACGCCGTCGATCTGGAATTCGCGCAACGCACGGCGCGCGCGGGCCAGGGCCTGTTCGCGTGTGGCGCCGGTGACGATGAGCTTGGCCATGAGCGAATCGAACGAGCCGGGTACCACAGAGCCTGTCTGCACGCCCGTATCCAGCCGCACGCCGGGGCCCGAGGGCGCATCAAAGCGCTGCACGGGCCCTGGCGTGGGCAAAAAACCCCGGCCCACATCCTCGGCATTGATGCGGAACTCGAACGAGTGGCCCAGCGGCGCGGGGGTTTGGGTGAGGGACAGCGGCAGGCCATCGGCCACGCGCAGTTGCTCCACCACCAGGTCCACGCCCGTGGTTTGCTCGGTCACGGGGTGCTCCACCTGCAGGCGGGTGTTGACCTCCAGGAACGAGATGGCGCCGCTTTGGCTCAGCAAAAACTCCACCGTGCCTGCGCTCACATAGCCTGCAGCGGCGCAGATGTCGCGTGCGGCGGTGTGGATGCGTTCACGCTGTGCATCGCTCAAAAATGGCGCAGGGGCCTCTTCCACCAGCTTCTGGTTGCGCCGCTGCAGCGAGCAGTCGCGCGTGCCCAGCACCACGACGTTGCCGTGCGTGTCGGCCAGCACCTGGGCTTCAATGTGGCGGGGTTTGTCGAGGAACTGCTCCACAAAGCACTCGCCCCGGCCAAAGGCAGTGACGGCTTCGCGCACGGCGGATTCATACAGCTCGGCCACCTCGTCCATGCGCCAGGCGATCTTCATGCCGCGCCCGCCGCCACCAAACGCGGCCTTGATGATGATGGGCAGGCCGTGTTGCTCGGCAAACGCCAGCACCTCGCTCGCATCCTTCACCGGGTCGGGCGTGCCCACCACCAGCGGTGCACCCACCTTCAGCGCGATCTTGCGCGCCTCCACCTTGTCGCCCAGCTGGGCAATGGTGGCGGGACGCGGGCCAATCCAGGCCAGGCCTGCATCGATCACGGCCTGGGCAAAGGCGGCGTTTTCCGAGAGGAAGCCGTAGCCGGGGTGCACCGCGTCCGCTCCGCTCTTTTGGGCAATGGCCAGGAGCTTTTCGACGTTGAGGTAAGTGTCCGCAGGGCGGTCGCCATCGAGCCCATAGGCTTCATCGGCCATGCGGGTGTGCAGGGCATCGATGTCGGCATTGGCGTACACGGCGACGGACTGAACGCCGTAGTCGGCGCAGGCGCGGGCGATGCGGACGGCGATCTCGCCTCGGTTGGCGATCAGGACTTTTTTCATATCAAGGCTCCAATGTTCTGCTCAGCACAGGGTGGCGAGATCGCCGTCGCCTGCTGCGCAAGCACTGCGATTTGCAGAAGCGCCCGCCAAGCGGCCGCTTTCGCCTCGGTTGGCAATCAGGACTCTTTTCATATCAATGTTCCGGTGTTCTTTGAAAGTGCAACCAACGGCACGAACAATCAAGGCACCAGCTCTGCAAACGGCTGAATAGGGTTGAACCGCAACCACGCGCCCACAGGGATCTGCCCGGCGCGGTCGAGGTGGTACGGGGCCACGCAGCCAATGACCGGGTAGCCGCCCGTGAGCGGGTGGTCGGCCAAAAACAGCACCGGCTGGCCGCTGGGCGGCACCTGCAGGGCCCCCAGGGCTGTGCCTTCGCTGGGCAGCTCTCCGGTGATGGCGCGGTCCAGCGGCACTTCGCCCGCCAGGCGCAGGCCCACGCGGTTGGATTGGGGCGTGACTTGCCAGCGCTGCGCGGCAAAGCGGGCGATGGCCTCCGGGGTGAACCAGTCGGTGCGCGGGCCCATCACCACGTCCAGCACCACTTCTTGCTCCAGAGTGGGCAAGTCGGCAGGCGGCAGCTCGGGGGCGGCTACGACGCTGGTGGCAGGCGCGGGCCGCACGGCCAGCCAGTCGCCCACGGCCACGGGCGCGGGGCCGACATGGGCCAGGGTGTCGGTGGCGCAACTGCCCATCACCGGGGCTTCGGCAAAGCCGCCGCGCACGGCCAGGTAGCAGCGGGCGCCTGCGGTGGGTTGGCCCACGGCCAGCGTGTCGCCATCGGCCAGGGCCACAGGTTCGTAACGTGGCACAGGCCAGCGCTGGCCGTCGGCCGTGGTCAGCGTCAGGGCAGCATCAGCCCCGGTGACGGCCACCACGTTATCGCCCACGCTGCGCAGTTGCAGGCCACCGCCCACGGTCTCCAGCGCAGCGGTGTCGCTGGTGTTGCCCACCAGGCGGTTGGCGGCCTTGAGGGCCGCCTGGTCCATGGCGCCGGAGGCCGACACGCCCTGCCCGGCCTGGCCGTGGCGGCCCAGGTCTTGGAAGACGGTGAGTAAACCCGTGGCGCGCACCTGCAGCGCGGTGTACCCGGCGGCCAGGTGGTGCTGCGTGCGGCCAGAGGGTTTGGGGTCTTTTTGGCCTCCAGCGCTTTCTGAATAAGCGCTAGCAGCTATGTTTTTAGTAGCAATATCCACAAAGCGCACGCGGTAGCCGGGCTGTAGCAAGGCGGGTTGCGCGCGGGTGATGTCCCACATGGCTACAGGCGTGGTGCCAATGATTTGCCAGCCACCGGGGCTGGCCTGCGGGTACACGCCGCTGAAGGTACCGGCCAAGCCCACAGAGCCTGCAGGCAGGCGCGTGCGCGGGGTGCTGCGGCGTGGCACGTTCAGGCTGGGGTGGCCGCCGCTGAGGTACGCAAAGCCGGGCGCAAAGCCGGTGAAAGCCACGGTGTACTCGCTGCCCGTGTGGCGCTGCACCACTTCATCGGCGGTGATGCCCAGAATCTGCGCCACCTCGGCCAGGTCTTCGCCGTTGTAATGCACGGGGATTTCGATCAGCGTGTCGCTGCGCTCGGCGCCCTGCGTCAGGCTGCGCGCAGCAATGTCCTGCACCAAGGTTTCGGCCCGGGTGGCCGAGGCGCGGTACTCCACCAGAATGGTCCGCGCAGCGGGGACCAGCTCCTCCACGCCGTGGGGAGGATGCCGCTGTAGCGACGCGAGCAAAGCCAGGGTCTGGTCCAGATCGGCCAGCTCTACCAGCAGCGCGTTGTGGGTCACAGGCAAGAAGCGCAAAACAGTGTCTCCAGATTGCAGAGGGGCGTTGGACGTTGAGCGCTGGCGCTTATACGTGGTAGGTGCTATCGGGCACGTCCGAGATGAACATGTGCCCCGGCGCATGGGTCACCGCAAAAGGCACGCGCGATGCCATCACGGCGGCCTGGGGTGTGACGCCACAGGCCCAGAACACCGGCACCTCGCCGGGCTCGATGCGCACCGGGTCGCCGAAATCGGGGCGCTGCAGGTCTGCAATGCCCAGCGCTGCGGGGTCGCCCACATGCACTGGCGCACCATGCACCGACGGGAAGCGCCCGGAGATCGACACCGCGTCTGCCACGCGGTGTGCCGGAATGGGCCGCATCGACACCACCATGTCGCCATGCAGCCGCCCGGCCGGGCGGCAGGCGCGGTTGGTGCGGTACATCGGCACGTTGCACCCTTGCTCGATATGGCGCACCTCGATGCCAGCTTCTTGCAAGGGCGTCTCGAAGGTGAAGCTGCAACCGATGAGGAAGGTGACCAGATCGGGGTGCTCTTGCCACAGCGGCCGGGCGTCACTCACCTCCTCCACCAGCTGGCCGTCGCGCCAGACGCGGTACAGCGGAATATCCGTGCGCACGTCGGCACCTTCGGCCAGCAGCGTGCGGTGGTCGCCCGCTTCGATCACGTCAAGCACCGGGCAGGGCTTGGGGTTGCGCTGGGCATAGAGCAGAAAGTCCCAGGCCCATTCGCGCGGCAGCGCAATCATGTTGGCCTGCGTCATGCCGGGGGCAATGCCGGCCGTGGGCTCGACCTTGCCTTCACGGTAGGCCTGCCGGGCAGCGCGGGCCTGGCGCAGGGCGGCTTGCAGGGATGGGTTTTGGTAGGTGGTTGGCATTGGAAATCCTGTGAGTGATCAGGCCAAGGGTTTCATGCAGGGTCTACAAAGGAGCGCAGCACCACGCCGTCTTGCTCCAGGGCGGCGCGCACGGCTTGCGCCATCTCCACCGCACCGGCGCTGTCGCCGTGCACACAGATGGACTGGGCATCGACACGTGCCAGGCTGCCGTCGATGGCCTCCACCACGCCCTCACACACCAGGCGCAGCATGCGCTGGGCGACCAGCGTGGCATCGTGCAACACGGCACCTTTTTCGCGGCGCGACACCAGCGTGCCCTCGGGGGTGTACGCGCGGTCGGCAAAGGCCTCGCCCACCACCGTCAGGCCTGCGTCGCGGGCCCACCGCACCAACGGGGCACCGGCCAAGGCCACCAGCACCAGCGTGGGGTCCAACGCCCGCACGGCGGCAATGACAGCCTTGGCCTGGCGCTCGTCGTGGGCGATGGTGTTGTAGAGCGCGCCGTGGGGCTTGACGTAGCGCACCCGGGTGCCTGCGGCCGTGGCCAGCCCCTGCAAAGCCCCTATCTGGTACATCACGTCGGCCTGCAACTCGGCGCTGGTCACGTCCATATTGCGGCGGCCAAAGCCCACCAGGTCGGGGTAAGACACGTGGGCCCCTACCGTCACGCCCTGCGCCACTGCGCCACGCAATGTGGCCAGAATGCCCGCAGGATCGCCCGCATGAAAACCGCAGGCCACGTTGGCGCTGGTGACCACGCGCAGGATCGCCTCGTCATCGCCCATGCGCCAGGCGCCAAAACTCTCGCCCAGGTCGCTGTTCAAGTCCATCGTCGTCATTGGCTGTTTTCCTTCTGCTTGTCTCAAGCCTTCTGTCTCAGGTCTGTTGTCTTGACGCCCCGGCCTACATGCCGGTGGAGCGTGGGGATGAATCATCCCAGCAACGCCATCATTGTCAATCAATAAAACATCTATTGTTCAACAATACAAGTTAAATCACCCCACAAAAATCACCAACCCCAGCCCCCCAGCGGGAGCCCCCCCATGGCCATGTTCAGCCGCATGGCCTGGTCTTGCAAGCTTTGGGCCGCGGCAGTGCCCTTCTCCGCCCAAGCCGCGTTTTGCCGGGTGACTTCATCCAGCGCCGTCACCGCGCGGCTGGCCCGGGCGATGTCATCGCTCTGCCCAAGGCTGGCAAGGCTCAGGCCCGAGAGGATCTGCGCCACGCTGTCCACCGCCTCAGACGTCGTGGCGCCCGCGCGGCCGGCCAGGCTGCGCACCTCCCCGGCCACCACGGCAAAACCCCCGCCCTGTTCGCCTGCACGCGCGGCCTCTACCGTCGCATTGCGCGCCAGGGTGTTAGGCATGGCCACCGACGCAGGCCGACGCAGGCCGACGATTCCAAAGACGGAAGACGGTCCATGGAACATCTCGGGGTTGGGTCAAACCGATGACGTGCCTACACAGAGCAGGCACTCCTCGTTCAATGTGGCAATTCAGGCAGGTTCACATGCGCGATGGCAGCCACAGCACAATTTCAGGCACTGCGTACAGCATCAACACCGCAGCCATCAGCACAAAGAACATCGGCGCTGCGGCGCGCGCAATCCATCCAATATCGCGCTTGGTCAGCCCCTGGATCACAAAGAGGTTCAATCCCACGGGCGGCGTGATCTGCGCCATCTCCACCACCAGCACGATGAAAATGCCAAACCAGATCAGGTCATACCCCGCGGCTTCCACGGTGGGCAGCAGCACGGCGATCGTGAGCACCACCATCGAGATGCCGTCCAGGAAGCAGCCCAGCACAATGAAGAACGCGGTCAACATCATCAGCAGCGCAAAGGGCGAGAGGTGCAGCGAGCCAATCCACTCCGCAAGGTGGCGCGGCAGGCCGATGAAACCCATGGCCAGCGTGAGGAAGGCCGCCCCGGCAAGGATCAGACCGATCATGCAGTACACGCGGCAAGCGCTGATCAGGCCTTCCTTGAACTTTTGCCAGCTCAGCGAGCCTTCCCACGCCGCCAGCCCCAGTGCACCGGCCACGCCCAGAGCGGCTGCCTCGGTGGCCGTAGCAATGCCGCTGTAGATTCCGCCCAGCACCAGGCCGATCAAAATCACGGCAGGGATCAAGTGGCGCGACTCATAGATCTTCTGCATGAAGGTCATGGACATGTCCGACGCAGGCACCTGGTCGCGATGGAACAGTGCCCAGATGGCGATGTAACCCATGAAGAGCCCCGCCAGCATCAGCCCTGGAAACACGCCCGCCAGAAACAGCTTGGCAATCGAAACGTTGGCCGCCACGCCATACACGATCATGATGATCGAAGGGGGAATGAGCAGCCCCAGCGTGGAAGCCCCGGCCAGCGTGCCCACCGCCATCGCGTCAGGGTAGCCACGCTTTTGCAGCTCAGGCAAGGTCATCTTGCCAATCGTGGCGCAGGTGGCCGCCGACGAGCCCGAGATGGCCGCAAAAATGGTGCATCCCACCACGTTGGTGTGCAGCAGCCGCCCAGGCAGCTTGTCCATCCACGGCGCCAGGCCTCGGAACATACTGTCCGACAGCTTGCTGCGAAACAGGATTTCACCCATCCACAGAAACAGCGGCAAGGCAGTCAGCGTCCACGCAGAGCTGGCGCCCCAGATGGTCAGCATCATGCTGTCGCCCGCCGGGCGGCTGGTGAACAGCTCCATGCCCATCAAACCCACAGCCAGCAGGCCCAGCCCAATCCACATGCCCGCACCCAGCACGGCAAACAGGGCCACGATCAAAACCACGGCAGCCATCATGTCCATGAGGTTCTCCTTGTTTACTCAGCCACCGAGCCGGAGCCCGCAATGAACCACTCACGCCCCCGCAGCCGTGCCACGATCGCATCCAGAAACGCCAGGGCAAACGCCACACAGCCAATGGCCATGCACAGCTGCGGAATCCACAGCGGCGTGGCGTCGGCCGATGGAGAGACGTCGTGCGTGATGTATGACAGCCACACGGCACGCACGGCATACCAGGCCAGATAGCCCGACAGCAGCTGGGCGGCAATCAGCGCGCCCCATTCAAAGACGGCCCGCGCTTTGGCACCCAGGCGATCCAGGACCAGAGTCACGCGGATGTGATCTCCATGCAGCAGCGCCGTGGGCAATGCAAAAAACAGGGTGGCAGCGATGGCATAGCCTGCGTAGGCATCCAGCCCCTGGATATCAATGAACGTCACCTGCCGGGCCAAGATGCCCAGCAACACAATGACAAAGGCGGCCACCATGGACACGCAAGCGAGTCCGATGAGCAGGCGATACAAATGACGGACGAGCTGACCCATGGCGGACTCCAGGCGTACGCAGTGCGTGAATGAGGTGAAAAGAAAGAGGAACCCGGCCCTGCATCGCGGACAACGCACCGACGCGGGTCTCGCCGGGGGCCTGTGGCGCCCCGGTTCGGTCAAGCCGATCAGCGCTTGCGGTAAGCGTCCACGATGGCTTTGCCATCGGCGCCCGCGTTCTTGATCCATTCTTCGGTCATGGTGTCGCCGATCTTGGCGAATTCGGCCTTCAGCGCCGCAGACGGCTCGGCAATCACCATGCCCTTGGCGGCGAGTTCCTTCAGGTACTCCTTGTCCAGGCGTTCGCTGGTTTCCCAGCCACGCTTTTCAGCGGCGGCCGCGGCCTTCATCACAGCCTCCTGCGTGGGCTTGTCGAGCGCGTCAAACGCTTTTTGGTTCACCACCGTGGCATTGCGCGGCAGCCAGGCGTTCACGGTGTAGAAGTACTTGATCTGTTCGTACAGCTTGCTTTCCACACCACTGGCCGACGAGGTAAGGAAGTTGTTGACCGTGTTGGTCGCCAGGGCCTGTCCCAGCTCGGACAGCTGAATCGTGACCGGCTGCGCCTTGAGCAGCTGCGCAATGCGCGTCGATGCGGGGTTGTAGGCGCGCATCTTGGTTCCGGCAAAGTCCGACGGTGCCTGGATGGGCTTGTTGGAGTACAGCGACTGGCCGGGCCACGGCACGCTGAACAACAGCTTCATGCCCTGGGATGCGAGCAGCTTCTCTTGCGCAGGCTTGGCAGCCTGGTACAGGCGCCACGAATCGGCGTACGAAGTGGCCAGGAATGGGACGGCGTCCACGCCATACAACGCGTTTTCGTTGGCTGCCCCTGACAGGATGAACTCAGCCGATGGCACCTGCCCGGTCTGCACCGCCCGCTTGATTTCGTTGGCCTTGTACAGCGAGCCACCGGGGTGCAAGGTGATCTTGAGCTTGCCGCCGGTCAGCTCATCGACCTCTTTGGCGAACTGCTGGTTGTTCTGGGTCTGGAAGGTGTTGGCGGCATAACCGGTGGGCAAATCCCACTTCACCTGGGCATGAGCGGCTCCGGCCACAACCAGGGCGAGCGACAAAAGGCTGCGTTTCATGAAATGACTCCTTAAAAAAACTCACAGAAACCGATGGTGGATCCGTCCGTGCAACCGTAACACGCCAGCGCAGAAAGGGCCATACGTTCAAGCCAATGCATCAAATGATGGATGAATAAAGGCAATTTAGCCATGCAACATGCATGCCAACGTTCTTCAATACAAAATCATTTGTCGCTACATTGATTTCATATTGTTCAACAATACATGCACCACCTGTGATCAGTAGTTACCCTATCTAAGCGCCTGCAAGGTGCACTGTTGCACCCATGTCGTGCACAGATGTGCCAGCCCTTGCCACACCCACCACCCGCCCCCGCCAGAGAGCGAGCCGCGCGGCGCGCGTTTGCAGCAGGCGCCGCAGATACACTCGGATGACCGCACGCCCCTTCGATCGCCCCATGCCCAGCCCGTCTGACACCCTGCTCAATCTCTCTGACCGCATTGCCGAGCAGATGCGCCAAAAAATCGTGCATGGGGAATTCGCGCCCGGCCAGCGGCTGTCGGAGGCCGCACTCAGCGAGCACTTGCAGATCTCGCGCAACACGCTGCGCGAAGTATTCAGGCTGCTGACCAAAGAGGGTTTGCTGCGCCATGAGCCCAACCGGGGGGTTTCGGTGGCCGTGCCAAGCATTGCCTCCATCATTGACATCTACCGGGTGCGCCGACTCATAGAGTGTCAGGCGATGGCCCAGGCCTACCCCCGCAACCCCGCCATCCAGCACATGCGCCGCGCCGTAGAGGCCGGGCAAACATGCCGCGACAACGCCGACTGGCAGGGCGTGGGCACCGCCAACATGGAGTTCCACATGGCCATCGTGGAGCTGGCCGACAGCGAGCGGCTGAACACCATGTTCGCCCATCTGCTGGCCGAACTGCGCCTGGCATTTGGCCTGCTCAACGACCCCGAGTTCCTCCACGCCCCGTATGTGGAGATGAACGTCAAGATCCTGGAGCTGTTTGAAGCGGGCAAATTGGCCGAAGCCGCCGCCGCACTCAACGACTACTTGGTGCACTCCGAACGCATCGTGCTGGCCGTGTATGCACGGCGCATTTCAGACGGCGGTCAGCCCAAGTAGCCACACGCCACCAGCGCGCTGCTTTTGGCTCAGAACCTGTTCAAAGGCGCGGGGCGCGGGCAGGCTTTCAGTGCAAAGCGCCGCCCACTTCGCGCACATCGTCTGCCACGGACAATGCTGTTTCTATGGCCACCTGCAACCCGCGCACCTGCGTGGCCAAAGCCATGCTTGGCATACCCGGGTGGCGCGCAGCCAGCTCGGGCAGCGCAGGCACATGGATGAATCCTCCACGCGCCTCGCGGGCCTGCGGGCGGCCATCCTTCGTGGTGGCCTGTGCCAAATGGTGCATCAGCGCATAAAAAACGTGGTTGCACACAAAGGTGCCCGCCGTGTTGGACACAGACGCCGGAATGCCCTCGGTACGCAGATTGCGCACCATGGCTTTGATGGGCAGCGTTGAAAAGTAGGCCGTAGGCCCTTGCAACTGCACCGCCGTGTCCACAGGCTGGCGGCCCGCGTTGTCTGGGATGCGCGCATCGTCCACATTGATGGCCACCCGCTCGGGTGTGATCTCGCTGCGCCCGCCCGCCAGGCCCAGGCAAATCACCAGCACGGGCTGCCACTGCGCGATGGCCGCCTGCAGACGCACCACAGCATCGCCAAAGACACAGGGCAACTGCGCCGCTCGCACCTCGAAGGCATCACCTGCACGGCCCATAACTGCAGGCTGCCACCTGTCCAGCGCGCGGGCCACTTCCCACGAGGGGTTGAGCGGGTCTTGGTCGAACGGTTCAAAGCCTGTAAGCAATACGTGGTGGGTCATGGCAGGTAGCAAGCGGCGAAATTTAAAGCATCTCCCGAGATCCTGTGCCATTTGCACAGGCGGTTGGCTGAGCATACGCTGCAGGAATGCCCCCGTGCCAGCACATAGCGAGCCGACCGCCACACACCTCAAGTGTTGACAGCCTGCGGTAATGGCCCGTCCCCATCCGCCGACGGCCGACCCTTGGTCTGCAATGGCACACTGCTGCGGAACCACCGTACTCCCTGCTGAAAGCCTGCAACCCCATGCCCTTCACCCCTTTCCACATGGGCGCTGGCCTGGCCCTCAAGGCCGTGGCCGGGCGCCACTTCAGTGTGCTCACCTTCGGCATTGCCCAGGTGGCGATGGACATTGAGCCCCTGGTGGGCATGCTGCGCGGCGCCGCCGTGCTGCATGGGCCCACGCACACCTACTTGGGCGCGGTGCCCATCGCACTGGCCACGGCAGTGCTGGCGCCCTGGCTGTGCCGCCCACTGTTAAAGCGATGGAATCAGGAGGTCACCCACTACCGCGCGCCATGGCTGGCTGAAGACGAACGGTGGAAGCCCCGCACCGTGCTGCTCAGCGCGCTGGCCGGGACCTGGTCGCATGTGTTGCTCGACAGCGTGATGCACGCCGACATCACACCCTGGGCGCCGTGGACGGACGCCAATGGCCTTTATGCGTGGATACCGCTGCCCACCCTGCACGCGCTGTGCGTGGCAGGCATGGCGGGCGGCGCGGCGGCGTGGATGCTGGGGCGTTGGCTAGGGCGGAAACGCACGCCTTCGCGGCCGACCTGGCAGCCGCCCGCAGTGGTCATTCAAGCCCTGCGGGCCGCACCCGATGCTCAGCCGATGTGCAAGGCCTTGCGCCGCCCGAGGGGCGGGCCAACAAATCAGCGCCAGTCACTGCTTTTCAAGCCACTCCTTCAATCGTCGCACACCCTCCACCAGCCGCGAGGGGTCCTTGGAGGCAAAGCACCAGCGCAGCCAGCCCTGGGCCTCGGGGGCAAAGGCATCGCCCGGGGCCAGGCCCAGGCCAGCCTCGGCCACCAGGCGCTTGGCCACGGTCATGGAGTCGTCAAACCCTTCGAATCGGAAAAACGCGTACATGCCGCCATGTGCCGCAGCCACCTGCACGCCGGGCACGGCGGCCAGCAGGGGCACCAGGGTGTCGCGGCAGGTTTTGAAATGCTCCACCACGCGGGGCGTGATCTCTTTGCGGTGGGCGAGCGCCGCCAGCGCAGCGCGCTGGGTGAACACGCTGGCACACGAGGTGTTGAACTCGATGAGCTTGCCCATGGCGTCGGCCAGCGATGCCGGCAGCACCAGCCAGCCCATGCGCCAGCCGGTCATCAAAAAGCTCTTGGAAAAGCTGTGCGCCACCAGCAGGCGGTCTTCAGGCTCGGCGATGTCCAGAAAGCTAGGCGCACAGCTATGGGGGGTGGGCTCGTAGTAAAGCTTTTCGTACACCTCATCCGCCAAAATCCAGGTGCCCGTGCGGCGGCAGTGCGCCAGGATTTGCTGCTGCTCTTCGCGCGTCAGCGTCCAGCCCGTGGGGTTATTGGGCGCGTTCACGATCAGCAGCCGCGTGCGCTCGGTGATGGTCTTGAGCAGCCCAGACAAGTCCAGCCCCCAGGCACCGCCCTGCGGCTGCAGTGGCACGCAGCGCACCTGCGCCCCCATGATGGTGGGCTGCGCCACCAGATTGGGCCACACGGGGGTGATGATCACAGCTTCATCCCCTGCATCCACCAGCGCCTGCACAGCCAGCATGAGCGCGCTGACGCCGCCCGAGGTGACGACGATGCGGTTCGCGTCCACCTCCGCCGAAGGGTGCGATTCCCGGGTGTACTGCGCCAGCGCCTCGCGCAACTCAGGCAGGCCGCAGTTCTGCGCGTAAAAGGTTTCGCCACTTTGCAGCGACTCGATGGCCGCGTTGCGAATCACATCGGGCGTGACCTCATCACTCTCGCCAAACCAGAAGGCCAACACATCTTCGCGCCCCATGCCGGCGTTGGCGATCTCGCGGATCTTGGATGCTTCGAGCTGGGCGATGACTGGGCGCATGCAACGGGTTCCTTCAACAAACAACAAACAAGAAAACGCACAGCCCGCAAGAGCCAGGCGCTGTGCCAACCACCAATGTAATGGGCGCCACCACCGGCTGGCGCCCCATGCGGTGGGTTGTTGAGTCTGCGACTGGGCTAACGTGCGGTGACCCGCTCGCGAGACTCCGCCAAAGCGGCGCTCCAACCCAAGGCCATGCGGTTGACGGCATACTCTGCAAAAAACAGGCCAGCGAGCGGCTAGAATACGAGGCTATCCGGAGACTTGGGTGAGTGGTTTAAACCAGCAGTCTTGAAAACTGCCGACGGGCAACCGTCCGTGAGTTCGAATCTCACAGTCTCCGCCAGCCTTTATTAAGTTGTTGATTTACCGATAAGTCCTTGAAAATCAGGGACTTGCAATCGGAAGGTGTGCCAAGCATGTGTGCCACAAGAAATCAACGCGAAGTGCCCGAAAACTTTTACCGGCCCGACAACGGCCGCACACTGAACTGGTACGTTCGGCTTGTTCCTCCGACCCCGCTAAAAGGCATGCCAGGGGTACGCGAGTTCCGCAAGTCCACAAGAACATCCGACCTGCGGCGAGCCAAAGTTGTAGGCGCCCGGCTTATCGCCGACAAGCGGGCGGAATGGGATCAACTGCTTGTAAAAGCCAAAGGGCCAGCCATCTGCCCGCGCATCCTGACGTCAGAGCTCATCGACCACATCTGCGCGCGGCGCCTTTACCATTGGATGCGGCTTGACGACAAGGCCCGCTTTGAGGGTGAGGGCTACAACGAGGCCGAGGGTGCGGCACTGACACATCTCTGCCAAGTCACTGACCAGTCGATGCGGTCGGTGGTGCAGCGTGGCAAGGCATCACCCGAATGGAGCAATGTGCTCGAAGCTATCGACCACTGGTGCACTCAGATTGAATGCCCGGTCGAGCGGACGGACACGCTATATCCGCAACTCGTCCGAGCATTTGCCGAGGTCGAACGCGACGGTGCAGGCCGCTTGCTCCGTCGCACTGAAGGCGAGGCTGTCGCCACGCCGACAAAGCCGGACATCGCAGGGGCTGCGCTACTCAGCGCCATGAACGCGCCATATCGCGAGTACAAGCGACCGACCGCCGGAGCCAAGCACCTCGGCACGTCACTGGGCATCTGGTCGCGCCTGATCGCCCATTTGGGCGATGTGCCGCTCTCATCCGTCAAGGGCTCCGACCTTTACGATTTCCTTGAGGCTCGCATGCGTGCGGACGACAAGCCTTGGTCAATGAAGTACGCGCATGGGTTGGTCAAGCGCACGCTGCGCGAGGTCTTCAGTCTGGCGCGTACGAGGGGCTTGCTTGAAGGCTCAAACCCGGTCGATGACATGGAAGTCATGCCGATGCTGACCGAAAAAGAGGAACGGGCGCGCAAGAAGCCGCGCCACCCCTTCACCAACGCTCAGCTCTCTACCCTTTTCACTTCCGATTGGTATCGGGCAGGCACCAACCGTTGGCGCGGCAAGATGGGGCGTGACCTGGCGGCCCGGTATTGGGTGCCGCTGGTCTGCCTGTTCCACGGCAACCGGGTTCGCGAAGTGCTCCAGCTCGTCGCCTCTGACATCGGCACCGCTGCTGCCGTGCCAGTGGTGCACTTTCGTGCAGAGCTAGAAGGTGAACAGGCCGACCTGCTCGCCGCAGGCGCGGCGCGCAGCGTCAAAAACGAGGCGACCGAGCGGGTGGTCCCCTTGCATCCCACGCTGTGCGCATTGGGCTTCATTGAGTTCGTCCAGCAACGCAGACAGGACGATGGCGAGCACGCGATGCTGTTCCCGTCAAGCCTCCCCATGCCAGGTGGCAAGAACCCAATCCTCGGCCGCGCTTACGAACAAGCCTTCCTGCGGTATGTGCGCGACGAACTCGCGTTCGGGCGCGGCTTCGGCAACCACAGCTTCCGCCACCAGCTTGAGGACCGCATCCGCGATGCGCAGCGGCCCGGTCAACAGTGGCCGGCAGGCATGGCGCAGACCTACACCGGTCGCAAGCGCCTGCGTGGCCAGGATGTCGGCCTCATCGAGACGGAGGGCAGCGAATCCGCCTACGGCAAAGGCCACGGCCCGGCCCTGCTGCTGGAATACGTCAAGACCCTCAGCTTCGACGGCGTGACTCTACCGCCGACATTCGCAGCATGGATGGGCGGACCGCGCACTGACAGCCTCTAAGAGCGGAAGAGTACCGTACCGCAAGTCGCGCAGACATGCCGGCGTCGGTAGGAGTCGAACGAGTGAAGAAACAAGCGCCCGCCGCCGCACTTGTGACAGCGGCAACGGCCATCCTTGACCAACCCTGGGTGCTGCTCGCCGTACTCGTCAAAGGTAGGCAAGCTGCCGTACGCTCGCCAGTAGTCCCACAGGTTCAAGCCGACGATACCGGCGACAAGGGCCATGAACCCCAGCAGTGCGAGAGTGTCATTGGACATTAGCGGCCCCTTTGAAACTGGTGCAAATAGTCGGCGGCGCACGGGTTGTTGGCTTCCATCAGTCTTCTCCTTTAGGGCTGGGGGTCCGTGATGGCACCTCTGCCCGTTGGCGAAACCGGGGGAAGAAAAAGGCAATGGCCGCAGGCCAGGCCGGGGCATTACCCCGCCTGCACGCCAGGAAGGTGGGGAGGGACTGGCTGAAGGGTCCGCGCGATCTCGCGCGGACTGAACCATTGCCCGCCGCGAGGGGCTGGCCCCTGAGGAAATAAAAAAGGGTCCTTCACGAAATCCGAACCAAACATTGAGGACCTAGATGATTCCGAAAGACTCCAACACCCCGCGCGAGGGCTTCACGCCCGAGGGCTGCATCGCCACTATTCCGCCGCAGAGCGCACGCAGCTGCGAACTGGTCATAGCGGCGCTGGCCCGAGAACTGGCCTTAGTCAATGGCCTGCTGTTCAGCGCCCTGGAGCACCACATTCACGAATACAGCACCCCCGACGAGGTGCGGCGCGAGTGCGAGTACACACGAGGCTGGCGCCGCGCCCAGCAGTTCCTGACCGAACTGCAAGAGGACTGGCCGCACCTCAACGTGTGAGCGCACAGGCTCCGGGCGCGTTCAGGTTCCCAACTCTAACAAGGCAGCCTCGAAGGCTGCCTATGCAGCACGGCGCAACCCGATGGCCTGAACAAGTGCACCTGCCTGTCTATCGGTGGCAGTAGCACCGGCAAGGCGGCCACTTCAGTGCCTTTAGTAGATGCAGGGCTCATCGTGGGCTGGTCCTCCAGCCGGAAGTCGGGGAGCTTGAGGTGCCAAGCCACCGTCAACAGGTGAGGCGAAGTTGTACCGACAGTTATGGCGACCCGCTGTAACATAATGTATCTTTGACCCTTTCTCAGCCCCCTACTCATGAAGACGCACCAACTCTCAACCATCGGAACAACCGCTATAGCGGCTTTAGCAATTTGCGCCCCCCTGGGCGCACAAGGAACCCTATGAAGCTAAAACCCCTTGCTGGCCTGCTTGGCTGCCTCCTCGTTGCAACATCCTCACTCGCGCTTGCACAAAAACCGACCAGACAATCAGAAATCGATGGTTTTACGCTCGTAGGCAAGGGCGACAACTCTCAAATCTACATAAGCAAACAAGCGAAACCTATCGGTGACGGGACGCTTGAATATTCAGCGCTCAGCCTTCTGCACAAACCAATCGCACTGGGCGACGGAAGATCCGTCGCAGCCCTGCTAACAAAAGATGTTCTTGATTGCGGCAAAAAGTTGAATCACACCGCAGAAATCACATACCTATCGCCTGAATCTGCAGTGCTGTTAACTCAAGACGCAGTGAAGGTACTCGGAGAGAAAAAATGGGTCTCTGTTAACACCGGCGGGGCGCCAAAAGGTGCTTATCAAGCCTACTGCCTTAAGCACCCTGGCTCGGTAACAGGGCGCGTATCAGGCGTACCCGTACCCGTACCCGTACCCGTACCCGCGCCCATGCCCACCAGAACTGAAATAGGCCAGCAGCAGCGCATAGAACCTCCGCCAAGCCCTATTTGCAGCGACGTAATTCGTACAGAGAAGAGGCCTTTCATGGAAAACGTCTGTGACTACGGCCCCCAAGGGCCTGTGAACTGCCGCAACGTCGCAACTCGTTGGGAGGACTACAACACGACGGTACGCGTCTGCAATTGAGCTTTAGACTCCGCACTGCAATCGTTTAAGTGAGGTTGCTTTACGGGTTCCCGGCCTACGGCCATTACAAATGGAGCCCCGCAATGCAACCTAAATTCACTTCCATTGACGTCGAAACCGACCTCGACTCTCTGCGATTCAGCGCACCGACCGCTGACATAGCTCACCACGACCCGGAGATTGCCCGATTCGTTGAGCTTGCTGCCGCCCACAGCCTGCCACCCTCGGTCTTCGAGGTGCCAAGCGGGGTGTTCCCTTGGCTCGTCCCCGAGGCCTTGTGGAATGCCCCGATGTGGGTGCACTGGCTTGGTAACGAATACGACGACGTTATTGACGAGTTGGCTCACGCCCAAATATCGTTTGGTGACCATATCTCGACTGACCTGCTCAAGCGGCGACAAATGCTGTATTGGGGCACCACAACGCACTCTTTCTGCACCAGCGCGCGCGGCCTGCAGGACGGTATCAACGCCTCGGTGAAGAAGGAAGTGTTATCCGTGTTCGTGTCGCCGACTCGGTTCGTGTCGAACCTGGCGCGCCTTACCGAGGTCGATGTGACGCAACTGCAACTGATGCAGGACCACAGTGGCGTGCTATATCGACCACACGACTGGCACTCACCAAAAGAAATGTCGGCGGCGTTGATGGCCTCGGTGCTGCAGGGGAACGAGCCGAAGGCGGACCCGGCAGGCCGAAGCATCGTCCTGCTGAAGAAGCGCGCTTTTCCCTACAACGTGCGCTGAAGCCTCCCGGCTCGCCCTCAAGGCCCGCGACGCGGGCCTTTCTCATTCGTCACGATAAGGGGTAATAGAACTTCCTACCAAGGGAAGAAGTCTTTTCGCTGGATGGTGGTGGAAGCTCTGAGCGAAGGCAAAACACCCCCCAACCCCGCGCGGATCTCGCGGGGTGGAGGTGGTTGCCTTGGCGCCGCTGGACGTATGGAGCCAGCCCGTCGTTTCAGGCGCTGCGGTCGCGTGGGTACGCCGCAGCACATCCGGACTTGCGAGGCGGACTGCACCCACCCCCGACGCGCTTCCGGATGTGCCACCCAGCGCCGCACCCGTGTCTCCCGCTTGGTGCGCTTGAATCGTGGCCGCGGGGTATCGAGCCCTCTCCTCCACGTCTCCTGTAGGGAAGCGGTTTTAAATGCTGGCCACGCCCTGCGCAGGGACAGCTTATGCGACGCCAACGGCGTCGCTCAGGGAGCCGCTGCGAAGCAGTGGGACAAGCGGCCCGCGCCGCGTGGTCCCGGTCGATGCTCCCGCCCTAGCGGGACGAGAGCGGCTGGGGGAGCCGGTGGCCGTAAGCCCGGCCCAAGGGCGTGCCCGCGCCCACGCGGGCTAGGTCATCCGGGGGCATCGCCCCGCCCCCGGCGCAAAGCGGCCGGGCAAGGGGTTTCACAGTCGCTAGACCGGGGCGTCCAGCCCGGCCGTGAGCGGGGGACGTAGGCCCCGCATGACATGACCCGCAGGGGCTTGTGATGCGAGCGGAAGGTGTGTAACCCCTTGCCCGGCCGCGCAGCGGCAGAAGGGGCGCGGTATTCGGGCCGGAGGGGTGCCCTAGCACCCTAGGGAGTGGCCCGGCGTCCAGCCGGGGAAAACGACCGGTCGGCCTCCAGTCCGGCACGATGTGCCGGATTGGACGTAGTGCGCATGCGGGGCAGTCGCTACAGGTCAAAGAGCACAAGGGTGCTCATCAACCTGGAGACAAGCCCATGAACGACACCACCACCTTCCCCACGACCGTACTGCCGACAGGCACACCGGACGACGACTCGGCTCCCGTGACGCAGGACAAGCGCGTCATTGGCGAGCGCAACCGCACCGACGTGCTGACATGGTTAGCCCGCTTCGGCTGGCTCACCGGTCGTATGGTCGCCGCATTGGTCTGGTCCGACGCCGCCCAATCGCAGGCGATGGCTCGGCGCATGCTGAAGGCGCTGGCCGACGACAAGCTCATCATCAGCCGACCTCTGCCCAAGGGCGGCGCGGCGTATCTGCTGTCGGCCAAGGGCGCGCGGCTACTCACAGAGCAGACAGGCCAAGCCGCTGAAAGCGGCAACACCCTTGCGCTCGGCAACCCGGTGCACCGGGCTTGCAGTAACTGGTACCTCATCCGTGCCGTGCAGCAAGGCCTTACCGTCGTGACCGAGCACGAGATTGCCAGCGAGCGCGGGCCCTGCCGGGTGCTGAAGGGAAAGCAAGCTGACGGCCTAGTCATCGGTGACGATGGGGCCTGCACTTGGTTGGAGTGCGAAAACTCGGCAAAGTCGCGGCCCGAGCGGCACAAGACCGTGGCCCTGGTGCAGGAATGCGTAGGGAGTGAACGCCAGGTCGAGATTGCGCCCGGTCTGTGGTTAGCCAGGCTCGCGGTGGTCGCCACGAACGAACAAGCCCTGCGGTGGATGGCGGCGTCGTTCTTGGACGCGCACCGCACTGGCCTGCTGCGCGACAGTCAGGTCGCCGAGGTGGACGCCTGCCTGCTCCCCGTAAGCGAGAGCCTGGTCCCCGGTGACGCTGTGGACGGTAACCTCTGGTGGGATGTGCTCGTGCCAGCCATGAGCTAAGGGCGGTTTGTCGCCGGATCAGCGCTTTCCGAGCACTGGGCACCAAAAATCAAGCCAGTTACAAACTACATTGTGGAGAGCTGGCAGAGTGGTCGACTCCACCGGTCTTGAAAACTGGCCGCTCGCGAGGGTTCTAGGGTTTGAATCCTTGGCTCTCCGCAAATCTAATTAGGCCCCATGTGGTATATCCCCATGGGGCCTTTTTTTATCCTCCAGCAGTAGCGTCTGTTACATCCAATTTAGAAATCAGTCTGGCTGCAAAGTTGTAGCAGTCAGCATGCGCGCTAGCTCCACACAGATATCGAAGTAGAAAATAGGGTCCATTTCTTGGATAGCCCACAACCCATCATCGTTTTCGCTGACGCCATTTACCCACCAGTCCAGTCTGTTAAGCAGCATTAACAGGTCATCAGTTTCACCGTTAACTTCTTCAAGGCATTTTTGAAACAAGCGGCCAGCCCATACTTCAGCTCTACGCCGCTGTCCAATCCACATCGCAATGCCGTCTAGACACTGAGAAGTTGTAACGCTAGCGGCGCTCAACTTGTCGTCAAGACAGGAACCCTCAAAAGGAAGTTTACGGACGGCAGCTAGCACCGACTCTGCGTGAATCGCATTCCAAGAGGAAGCGCTGAAGCACTCGAAATCGTACTCAGATATCAAGTTCCGGGTAATTCGTTCGGCGGGGGAAAGTTTATTCAGTTCGTCGCAATAGTTTCTCATATGACTCCAGTAGCCCGGCCATTAACAGGCAGTTATGGGTTAGTTGAATGGCGGATCGTGCAGTCATGGCCAAATTGTATCCAAAGCAAATACGAAATACAACAATTTCTTGAATTTTCTGATAAATCAAACCAAAGAACGCATTCTTTGATATTCCGCGACCAAAATATTCGTATTTCAATATCGAGTAGCCGGCCCGCGCATCGAACCATGCCCTGGCGGGTGTTTCTTGTGACGGACATCTACCTCTCGTCAACAACGCCGGACAGGTATTAGTTGCAGGGGCAACAGATGCCGCTAGCAACGCGACAAGCTGCGCGCCTGCTTCAGCCCAACGAAATGGGAGCCGTTGGCTCGAACGCCGCGCATTGCATCACCTTGACCACGAAGCGGAGTTGGCATTTCACCTTCTTGCCGAGACTTCGCGGCATGTTCAGCCCATTCGATCTGGAGCGCGCCGCTGTGGTGTCAGATGGACCGCCCCAGCGCTAAGCCTCTGGCAGATACCCGACAAGACTTGCAGTGGTGCATTCAGGTATGCCAAAATAGTGTCTCAGCACACACCTAAGTCATTGATTTATTTGGGTTTGTAGGGCAGTGAGTTAGCTTCTCACAGTCTCCGCCAAATGCAAAAAAGCCCAAGCAGTTCAGCTGCTTGGGCTTTTTTCTTGTCAGCGCCGCCCCTGCCGCCCTAGTCCAGCAGCACAGTTCGGCAGAAGCATCCCCACAGCTCACACCGCAAGCCGCTGTCGAACGATTTCTGCAAAGTAACGTGCGCCAATCGGCAGCACGGCATCGTTGAAGTCGTATTGGGCGTTGTGCAACGGCACGCCACCAGTCGCCCCTGTGGCGCCATTGCCTATGAAGACGAAGGCACCGGGCACGGCGGTGAGGAAGGCGCCGAAGTCTTCCGAAATCATCATCGGCGCCACGTTCGCGTCCACGTTGCTGTGGCCCACCACGGCCTGCGCGGCGCGGATGGCCACCGGCGTGCATTGGGGCCAGTTGATGGTGGGGACGAATTCGTGGGTGTATTCCACGTCACAACTAGCGCCGTGGGCTGCAGCAATGCCGTGGCAGATTTCGCGCATGCGGCGCTCTAGCAACGCCTGCACCTCGCGTGAATAGCTGCGCGTATCACCCTTGATTTCCACATGGGTGGGCAGCGCGTTGCGAATGCCATCGCTGTGGATTTCGGTGCACGACACTACGGCGGGCTCGGCAGGATCTAGCGCGCGGGCCACGATGGATTGCAGGGCCAGGATGATCTCGGCCGCGACGACCAGAGGGTCGATGGCCAGGTGTGGGCGGGCCGCGTGGCCGCCCCGGCCAGTGATGCGGATGACGAAGTTGTCTTCGCTGGCCATGATGCCGCCTTCGCGCGTGGCGATATGGCCAACGGGCATGCCCGGGATGTTGTGCGCACCGTAGATTTCATCGACAGGAAAGCGCTCAAACAACCCGTCGTCCATCATTGCGCGTGCGCCGCGCCCATGCTCTTCGGCAGGCTGGAAGATGAAGCGCACCGTGCCGTTGAAGTCACGGCTTTGGCTCAGGAGCCGCGCCGCACCCAGCAGCATGGCCATGTGCCCATCGTGGCCGCAGCCGTGCATGCAGCCAGGGTGGCGCGAGATGTGTTCGCGCCCTTTTGCCGTCTCGGTCATGGCCAGAGCATCCATATCGGCGCGCAGGCCGATCACGCCCTTTCCATCACCCACCGTCAGACTGGCTACCAGGCCGGTGCCGCCAATGCCCTGGTACACCTCCAGGCCCATGGCCCGCAACGCAGCGGCCACGAAGGCTGCGGTCTTGTGCTCGTTGAACCCGGTTTCCGGGAACTGGTGCAACTCCCGGCGCCAGCGCACCATCTGGGTGCCCAGTTCTGTGTCCACATACATGCGTGCCTCCTGTTCAGGCGGGTTGGGTTTGCAGGGAATGCGCGGCTTGCCACGCTTGCTGGCGCTGCAGCACTTGCTCCGCACTCTGACCCACCAGGCGGGTGTATTCGCGGGGTGCGGTAGCGCCTTCGGTGCTGATGATGAGCACGCGCGACTCGGCTGTGAGCCCGACCTGCTCCGAGCGCTGCGGATCACTACGCAGCCACTCCAGCGCTGCCAGCCCGGCAACACCCGATTCACCCGCAACGATGGGGGTGTCACGTTCGCTGCCCTGGGCCAGGGCACGCATGGCTTCGATGGCCTGCTCGTCCTCAATCGTCATGAAAACGTCTACGCAAGGCTGCAGAAAACGCCAGGCCAGGGGCGATGTTTCGCCGCAGGCCAGACCAGCCATGACGGAATCGACCGTGCCGGTGGCCTTGGCTGGGCGGCCCTGGATGGCGCTTTGCAGCAGGCAGTCGGCCTGTGCAGGCTCCACCGATATAAAACGAGGGCGCTGCGGGCCGTGGTATTCCCAGAAATAGCTGGCAAGGCCAGCCGCCATCCCGCCCACCCCGCCTTGCAGGAAGACGTGGGTGAAGGCCCCGGCCCTGCCACGCTGTGCACTTGTCTGCTCCACGATCTCTTCGGCAATGGCCCCATAGCCCTGCATCACGTCGCGTGGAATGTCCTCGTAGCCGTCGTACGAGGTGTCGGCAATCACCTGCCAGCCGTGGGCTGCCGCCAGCCGCGCGGCCTCTTGCACCGATTCATCGTAATTACCGGCAATGCGCACGATGTCCGCACCATAGGCGGCAATGGCCTGTTCGCGTTCGGGGCTGACGTGGGCGTGCAGCACGATGACGCAGCGACACCCGGCATCTTGGGCGGCAGCGGCCAGACCCCGGCCGTGGTTGCCATCGGTGGCGCTGATCACGGTGTAGCCGCGCAGCGCTTCTGCATACCGCCCGGTGAGGATGGCCGCAGGTTCAAAGTCGGGATGCAGCCGCAAGATTTGGCGCACCAGGGCGATGGGAGCGCCCAGCGCCTTGAAGCTGCCCAGCGGTGAGCGCACCGATTCATCCTTGAGGCACAGGCGGCCCACCTGGCAACGCGCAGCCGCATCGGGCAGGTCGTACAGCGGTGTGGCGTTGCGGTGAATGCCCCGCCAGGAAGACAGCCACTCGCGGCTTTCGTGCGCCTGTGTGATGTTCATGATGGCCGACAACTCTGCCGGGTAGTCAGCGCGCGTGGCACGGGGGTTCAGAAACAGCATGGTGGGGCCTTCTGGGTGGGGGAATAAAAAATACACTGGCAATTGGTGGCCGGTCACTGCCCACGCAGGCAGTCTTGCACCACGTCCAGCAGCACCTGGGCACCCAGGGCCAGCTGGTCATCGTCGGTGTGCTCACGCGGGTTGTGGCTGATACCGCCGCGGCTGGGCACAAAAATCATGGCCGATGGAGCGATGCGGGCGAGCATCTGCGCGTCATGCCCAGCGCCAGAGGTCATGCGGCGGTGCGGCAGTCCACGCCGCTGTGCTGCAGCCTGAATGCGATCGGCCAAAACCGCGTCAAACACCACGGGTTCAAAGCGCACCAGTTGCTCGGTTTCAACCGTCACGCCCTCGCGCTCGGCCAGCGTAGCCAGAAAATCGGCCAGACGGCGCTCTGCGGCTTGCAAACGCTGCTCATCAGGGTCACGCAGGTCCACGGTGAAGGTGGCCCTGCGGGGGATGACATTGATCAGGTCCGGCTCCAGGCGCAGCGACCCGACCGTGGCCAGGGTGGTTTCCGGTGCCGCGCCCACCACCTGCTCGCGCAGGAAGGCCACGCAAGCCGCAGCTGCGTAGCCGGCATCGTGGCGCAGCCGCGTGGGCGTGGTGCCTGCATGGTTGGCAATGCCGGTGATGGTCACCTTCTGCCAGGAGATGCCCTGCAAACTATCCACCACGCCGATGAGTTTGCCTTCGGCCTCCAGCACCGGGCCCTGCTCGATGTGCAGTTCGATGTACTCGCGCGGCACGATGGCGCCCGGCACCATGTCACCCGCGTAGCCGATGCGGGCCAGCTCGTCACCCAGGCGTGTTCCGTCGGTGCCCACGGTGTTGAGCGCTGCCTGCACATCCATGCCACCGGCATACACCAGCGAGCCCATCATGTCCGGCTGGTAGCGCACGCCTTCTTCGTTGGTGAACGCCGCCACCACAATGGCACGCGCCGGGCGCAGGCCTGCCTGCCGGTAAGCACGCACCACGGCCAAGCCTGCCAGCACGCCATAGCAGCCATCCAGCGCGCCTGCATTGCGCACCGTATCGATGTGCGACCCCATCATCAGCGGCTGGGCCGTGCCCTCGGGGTGCTCTGCGTGCAGCACGCCGAAGATGTTGCCGATCTGGTCCACGCGCACTTCCAGGTCCAGCTCGCGCATCCAGCGCACCAGCAGGTCACGCCCGGCTCTTTCTTCGTCAGACAGGGCAATGCGGGTGCGGCCGCCTTGCGCTGCATCGTGGCCAATGGCACCGAGTTCGCGAAGCTGCTCCAGCAGTTTTGTAGTGTCCAACAAGGGTTCTGGCAAGGCCATGCGGGTTCTTTCACAGGGGGATTGCCGTGAATAATATTTCGCGTACCAGAATCAGTTTTCGAAAAATCGATCTGAAAACTGAACGTTTTTCAACATTGGCAACGAAAGCGCCCCCGATGAAGCTGGACAACTACGACCGCACGCTGCTGGCGGCCCTGCAAGGCGATGGGCGCGTGCCCCAAAGCGAGCTGGGCCAGCGGGCCCACCTCTCGACCGCGGCGGTCAACCGCCGACTCAAGCTGCTCGAAGGCGCGGGGGTGATCGAAAAATTCTCGGCACAACTGAACCCGCGCGCGCTGGGCTACGACCTGACGGTGATCGTGGAAGTGAAAGCCGAAAACGAGCGCGCCCACCTGCTCGACGAGATGCAGCGCCGCTTTGCCGCGTGCCCCCAGGTGCAGCAGTGCTACTACGTCACCGGCGAGTGGGACTTTGTGCTGATCTTCCTCGTGCGTTCGATGGACCAGTACGTGGAGCTCACGCGCGAACTGTTTTTCGAGTCGGGCAACGTGAAGACATTCAACACCCTGGTGGTGATGAACCGTGTGAAGACGGGCAGCACGGTGCCGGTGGACATGGTCTGAACCGGGCGCATCGCGCCCCAAGACCAGGGCAGCGAGCCAAGGCTCAGGCCTACGCGCCCCACACTGCGGGCTCAAACACCCCGGTTGCGCATCCAGTCGGCGGTGCCCATGAAGCTCTCGCGCAGGCGTGCGCGTAGATCATCGGGCACGCCGGTCTCGCCCATGGCCTGGTCCATGCAGGCCACCCACTGGTCACGTTCTTTGATGCCGATGGAAAACGGCATGTGCCGCGCACGCAGGCGCGGGTGGCCAAACTGGTCGGTGTAATACGAGGGGCCGCCCAGCCAGCCGCACAGGAACCAGAAGAGCTTTTGCCGGGCGCTGTCCAGTTCAGGGCCATGGGCGGCGCGCAGTTCGGTGTAGGCGGGCTCCAGGTCCATCAGGTCGTAGAAGCGGTCGGTCAGGGCCTGCACGCGGGCCTCGCCCCCAATCCATTCAAACGGAGTGATGGTGTTGGCGGCTTGGGTTTCTTCATTCATAGTCAAATTGGCCGCTAGCGCTTTTTAGACAAGCGCCAGCAGCTCTGTTTTTCATAGCATTTATTCAGCGGCGCGGCGCAGCGTCTCGACCACGGGGCGGCGCAGCACTTCGCGCAGGCCCCACCACCCGGCCATCAGTGCCAGCAAGGCACCGGCCAGCGCGCCCCCCAGCGGCACCCAGGGGGAAGCCGTCCAGGCAAAGTCGAACACATAGCGCGCCAGCCCCCAGCCCACACCCACGGCCACAGCGCTGGCCAGGAAGCCAGCCAGCAGGCCCACGCCCACCAGCTCTGCGCGCTGCACCTGGCGCAGCAGGCTGGCGCGTGCGCCCACGGCGCGCATGATGGCGAACTCGCGCGCGCGTTCCTCGCGCGTGGCGGTGACGGCCGCAAACAGCACCACCAGCCCGGCCGCCAGGGTGAAGGCGAACAAAAACTCCACCGCTCGGATCACCTGGTCGAGCACGCGCTGCACCTGGTTGATGGTGCTGGCCATGTCCACGTTGGTGATGTTGGGGAATTGGCGCACCAGCGCGTTGTCGAAGCCCTGCACTTCAGGCGCGCGGTAAGCCGCCAGGTAGGTGATGGCCACGCCTTCGAGCTGCTGCACCGGGTACATCACGAAAAAGTTGGCGCGCATGGAGCCCCAGTCCACCTTGCGCAGGCTGGTGATGCGGGCTTCGTTTTGCACGCCGCCAATGTCAAACAGCAGGCGGTCGCCCAGCTTCAGGCCCAGGGTCTCGGCAATGCCTTCTTCCACGCTCACAGCACCGGCCTCGTTCTCGGTCCAGCGGCCAGCCACGATCTGGTTGTGGGGGGGCTGCTGCACGGCGGTGGAGAGGTTGAACTCGCGGTCTACCAGCCGCTTGGCACGGTCTTCGGTGTAGTTGTCCGGCCCCACGGGTTGGCCGTTCACGGCCAGCAGGCGGCCCCGAATCATCGGGTACCAGTCGTACCTGGACACGCCGTTGGTCTGCAGGTTTTTCTGAAAATCGTCGGCCTGCTCCGGCATCACGTTGATGACAAAGCGGTTGGGCGCATCCGGCGGGGTGGCCTGGCGCCAGCTGCTGATGAGGTCGGTGCGCAGCAGCACCAGCAGCACCAGCGCCAGCAGGCCCACGGCCAGGCTGCTGACCTGCACCACGGCATAGGCCGGGCGGGCCGAGATTTGCCGGGTGGCCAGCACCAGCCAGCGCGGCGCGGTGGTTTCATTCACGCTTTTGCGCAGCAGCTTCACGGCCACCCAGCTCAGGCCCGCAAACAGGGCCACGGCCCCGGCAAAGCCACCCACGGCGATGAGGCCCAGCTTGAGGTCACTGCTCACGGCCAGCAGCAGCGCGGCAAAGCCCGCCACACCCACGCACAGCACGGCCAGCGATGCCGGCTTGAGCCCGCCCACATCGCGGCGGATGACGCGCAGCGGCGGCACCTGCGCCAGTTGCAGCACGGGCGGCAGGCCAAAGGCCAACAGCAGTGTGAGCCCCATGCCCAAACCAAAGGCCACGGGCCACAGGCTGGGAGCAGGCAAGGCCGATTCGACCAGGCCCGACAGCAGCAGCACAAACACATTGTGCACCAGGTAGCCCACGGCCACGCCCAGCGCGCTGGCAAAGATGCCAATGAGCGCAAATTCGGTGGTGTAGGCGCCCGCAATGGTGCGCTGGCTTTGTCCCAGCACGCGCAGCATGGCCGATGCATCCAGATGGTCGGCCGCAAAGCCGCGCGCGGCCAGCGCCACGGCCACGGCCGAAAGCAGCGCGGCCAGCAGGGCCACCAGGCTCAAGAACTTCTGGGCGCGGTCCAGCGTCTGGCGCATTTCGGGGCGGCCGCTTTCCAGCGATTCCACCCGCACGGCGCGCACGTCAGGCTTTTTGACCTCTTCAGCCGCCCATTCTGAAAACGCCTTCACGGCGGCGGGCTGCCCCGCCACAGCAAAGCGATAGGTGATACGGCTGGCAGGCTGCACCAGCCCAGTGGCGGGCACATCGGCCGCGTTGAGCATGACGCGCGGCGCAAAGCTCATGAAGCCGGCGCCACGGTCAGGCTCAATGACGATGATGCGGGCAATCCGCAACTGGGCATCGCCCAGCAGGAGCTGGTCGCCCATGGCCAGGCCCAGGGCGTCGAGCAGGGGGGCATCGACCCACACCTCGCCGGGGGCGGGAATGTCACGCGTGGCCTGCTCGGCAGCGCCGGGGGCATCGGCCACCTTGACCGTGCCGCGCAGCGGGTAGCCCGCCGCAACGCTCTTGAGGGCCACCAGCTTGCTGGCGCCCCCCTGCGCATCACTGGCGCGCCCCATGGTAGGAAAGCCCATGGTGCCCACGGTTTGCAAGCCCAGCGCCTGGGCCTTGTCCACAAAGGCCTGGGGCGTGGGGTTGTCGCTGGCGACCACGACATCGCCGCCCAGCAGTTGCAGGGCGTCGCGCTGCAGCCCGCCCTGGAGCCGGTCCGCAAAAAAACCCACTGAGGTGAGCGCGGCCACGGCCAGCGTCACGGCCACCATCAACAAACGCAGCTCACCCGCGCGCAGGTCGCGCAGCAAGGTGCGCCACCCAAGGCGCAGGAAAGACAGTTTCATAGGGGGCAAACCTTAGCGCAATTGCGCTGAGCGCCATGCCATAGGGATTTGCGCGACCAGGCCTTTGCCGCCGGGCCGCAGCAGCGGGCCCTCTTCCGCCGCCAGCCGCCGGGCCAGGGCGTTGAGCACGGGGTCGATCTCTGCCCCCACGCGCATCTGGGGGTTGGAGAAGCCATCGTCCTTGCCAGCCTGAATTTCACGCTGGGCAATGATGGGCACGGCCTTGGTGAAGGCCTCGGTGAAGGAATAGGTGGAGCGCAGCTGCTCATGGAACACCGCACGGCCGAAGAAGGTCAGCTCTGAACGGGTGCCGCAGCCGTAGGAGGTGTGGGTGGCGTCTGCCGCCGTCATGATGAGGGTGGATGGGGTGGTCAGCGCATCAAGCCAGCCACCGGAATAGCAGGCAGAAATGGCGATCACCCGGTGGCGAATACCCGCGTCGTCCAGCATGTGGCGCAGCAGCTCGGGGGTCATGGGGTCCACCTGCAGGGGCGGGTGGGCAGCGGCCAGCTGGTGGTCGCGCGCGCCGTGCGAAGTCATGTAGAGCACCAACACGTCTTCCTCACGGTCCATGGTGGCCGCCAGGGCATCGATGGCGCTGCGCAGGTTCTCGGGCGTGGCCCACAGGTGGGTGTCTGCGGTGTCAGGGTGGTTCAGCAGGTGCAGTACGCGGCCTTCGGCGTCGAAGCGGTCTTGCAGCAGGTCGCTCACCATGGTGCTTTCGCGGCGAAACACCTCTTCCCCCGCATACGGGGCAAACACCAGGCCGTACACATCCACCACGCCGGGGCGCTCGGGGGTCAGGTCCTGGGTGTAGGCCTCCAGCATGAGTTGCTGGCCCTCAAACACCGACTGGGACAAAGGCACGCCAGCGGGCGTCTCGCCGGTGCCCGGATCAGCGCCCGCAGTTGGTGCCGTGACCACGGACTGCCACGAAGGCTCCACGCCCAGGTAGAACTGCGCGGCCATGCCACCCAGCAAACACAGGGCAAACACCGCCGTGCGCCAGCGTGACTGGATGAACCGCGCCGTAAGGCGCAGCAGCACAGCCAGAGACAACAGCAACGCCAGCAGCGCCAAGCCATCCAGCACCCCATCCTGCCAAGCCCAGTCGCCTGCGCCCGCCAATGGGTCAGCCGCCAGGCTGTCATCGACACTGGCAGGCAAGGCAAAGGTGGGCAGTAGCCAGGGCAGCATGGCCCAGTTGCTGAGCAGCAGCCAGGCGGGAAGGCCTCCACCGGGCGCCCGCTGCGGGTTGGTGAACACGCCACTGCGGTCTTGGGCGGGCGCCATGGCCCACCACGCGGCGCCCATCAAAGCCAGCGACAGCCACTGCTGCCCCAGCCATGCGCGTGCATTGAACTCCACGGGGCCAGCAGTGGCCCACCATTCGCCCCACAACACCAGCCCCCAGTTGGCGGCCAGCAGCACCAGCAATTGCAATGGCGTGGGCACAGCTAGGCCAGTGCGGGGGGCCAGGAAGGCCGCCGCACGCAGGCCCTCCAGCACCCAGCGGTAGGCAGGCAAACGTTGGGGCGCAGGCAGGGGCGTGGGCGGAGGTGCCGCAATGGGCAGCGAAGCAGTAGCGGGGGTTTCAGGGGACGGCGACTCGGCAATCATGTCGCCATCATGCCATGAGACGAAATTGGCACCCGGCGCTTATCCAATAAGCGCCAGCAGCTATCTTTTCGATAGCATTCAACGGCAATGCAAGCCGGACGGCTTGTCGCAGGATGCGGGCTCAGGCCAGCTCGGGCTGCAGCACCAGCCGGTGCGCTCCCGCATAGCAGACAAAGCGTCGGTTGGTGGCGCGGCCAATGGCACACAGGCCCAGCTGCTGGGCCACGGCATGGCCCATCTGCGTCATGCCGCTGCGCGACACCACAATGGGCACGCCCATCTGCGCGGACTTGATGACCATCTCGCTGGTCAGCCGCCCGGTGGTGTAGAACACCTTATCGGCCCCGCCCATGGGTTGGAATGATGCGGTATCGGTCTGCCCTGCCTAGGTCGAGGGCGCTGCAGAGGTGGCTTCCGGGTTCATCCACATCCATCCTGCAATGGTGTCGATGGCGTTGTGGCGGCCCACGTCTTCCACAAACACCAGCATGTCTTCGCCACGGAACAGCGCGCAGCCGTGCACCGAGCCAGCGGATTTGTACGTGGTTTCCTTGAGGCGGATGGCATTCACCAGGCCATACAACTGTGCCTGGGTGAGCTGCGCCTGCGGCAGCTCAATGCGGTCCACCTCGTCCATCAGGCCACCAAACACACTGCCCTGCCCGCAACCGGTAGTCACCACCTTGCTCGCGGTGCGCTCTTCAATGCGGGCAATGCCGTGGCGCGTGCGCACGGCGGCGGCGTTTACCTCCCAGTCCACGGTGATGGATTCAATGTCGAACACCGAATCCACCAGCCGCTGGTTGCGCAGGTAGCCCAGCACCAGCAGCTCGGGGTGCGCGCCCAGCGTCATCAGCGTGACAAGCTCCCGGCGGTCCACATACACCGTCAAGGCGCGCTCTGCGGGGATGTGCACCTGCTCGGTCTCTCCCCGCTCGTTGATCACATCCACCGCCTGGGTGAGGGGGGCTTGCGCCTGGGTCAGGCGGGGCAAGTCCAATGGCTGTGGCGGATGGGGGGGGGCCAGGGTGGAATCGTTCATGGGCGCAGAGTACACGCAAAAAAAGCCGCAAGCTCCTTGGAACTTGCGGCCGGATCAGCGACGGGGTGAACCACGCAGGCACGCTGCCGTGCCGATGGCCGCCGGGTCCGCTGTCAGGACTTGGGCGCAGACGCCGCTGGCGTGGTGGTGCTGGGCGGGCTGCTGGCCGTGCCTGGTGGCGAATGGGCGCCTGCCGCCTCAATCGGCTTCGCTGCCGGCGGCGTGTAGGCGAATGGGCCGGGGTCGGCGCAGGGTGCGGATGCGGCGGCGGCCTTGGCGTCCTTGGCCGTCTTGCGGTAGTGCGCCGCCACGCGATCTTGCGCCTGGCAGAGCTTGTAGTTGTCTACCTTGCCCGACCAGGCAGCCTTGGCTGCCGCTTCGGCGGCCTTGGCAGCTGCTTCAGGCGTGGGGGCAGGCAGCTTGGCCAGCGCCACAGAACACAGACCACCGGCGCACAGCGCCAGCAGGGACGATCGGAAGATTTGCTTCATGGTGCGTTGCCTCATACCTGCGCGGGCTGGCCCGCAGTGGTTGCTGCAGCATCGCCCTGATGGGCGGCGCTGCGCTGCCGTGGAATCTTGCCTGCCTGCACGTCGTCGTGCCACAGCTCGTGGTGCTCCTTGGCCCATTCATCGGTCACGTAACCAGTCTTCATGGCCTTGTAGGCACCCTTCATGCCCACCGTGCCCATGTAAATGTGACCGCAGATCAGCGCCATCATCCAGATCGCCAGGGTGGCGTGGATCATGTGGGCGATTTGCATGTCGCTGCGCACATCACCAAAGCCGGGGATGAGCTTGTCGAGCACCAGGCCCGAGCCCACCACGAAGATGCCGGGAATCGTCACGCCCCACCAGAACAGGCCCTTTTCACCCGCGTTGAAGCGGTGCGATGGCACCTGGTGGTCGCCGCCCAGCATGCCGCCGCCCTTGGACAGCCACACGAAGTCGGCGCGGTTTGCAATGTTGTCCTTCACGAAGGTGAGGATGATCACCAGCAGCGAGACGGCAAACAGTGGCCCCACGAAGTTGTGCACGTTCTTGAGGGCATAGGTCAGCCAGCCGAACAGTGTGGAACCCATGATGGGCAGCAGGAAGAACTTGCCAAAAGCCATCACGATGCCCGAAATGGCCAACGCGATGAAGGCAAAGGCATTCGCCCAGTGGGCTGCGCGCTCGAACGGTGTGAAGCGTTCAATGCGGCGCGTGCCGGGGCCTTCCGGGTGGTCATGCCCCAGCGGCCCCTTGGTGAAGTAAAAAATGCCCAGGGCCAGCAGAACAATCGCGAACAGCGCTGCGCCGTAGGGAATGATCCATTGGTTGCGCACCTGGCGCCACGCCTCGCCCGCGTTGGTGACGCGTGAGCCGGGGTACTGCACGAAGGGCTGGATCAGGTTGCCTGCTTCAGGCGCCTGCGTTTTGGGCAGACTGCTGTAGCCAGTCACGCCCTGCCCCACCTGCCGCCACATGGGCGCATTGTTGCCAGGCTGCACCTTCATGCGTTCGCCGTTGGTCTGCTCGGCATAGCCGGGCTCGGCGCTCGCGTCGGGCTTCACATCAAAAATGTTTTGCCCTTGCACCCCCAAAGCGGCAGGCGCCTGGCCGACAACGCCCGAGGCCGTGGGCCCCGCTGGCGCCTGGGCCTGCGCAGCCAGCGCACCCAAGGCCAGCAGCACGGCACAGATACTGTGTTTCATGGCAGACCTCGCTCAGGGCTTCTGGTTGCGGGAGTACTCGTTTTGACCGTACTGCTGGCGCGTGCGCAGCTGCTGCTCCCAGCTGGTCTTGTCACCCGCCGTCCAGCCAGCTTGGGTGAAGTTGCTGCCCGTACCAGCGTAAGGTGCCGCATCGTGCTTGACTGCACCGCCTGTCTGGGGCTTTTCGCCGCAGGCCGCCAGTGCCACGCACAAGGTGGCAGCCGTGAAAAGTGTGGAAGCAATGCGTGTCATGACTTGGCTCCGGTTGCGCCTGCTGGAGGCTGGCCTGCCTGCTTGGAACCGTAGGCAGTGCCCCAGCCCCACACCTCGGCACCCTTGCCGCGCTGCACCACGCGGTTGCGGAAGATATCTGCCACCACATCGCCGTCGCCGGCGAGCAAGGCCTTGGTCGAGCACATTTCTGCGCAGGCAGGCAGCTTGCCTTCGGCCAGGCGGTTGCGGCCGTACTTTTCAAATTCGGCCTGGCTGCCATGGGTTTCAGGGCCGCCGGCGCAGAAGGTGCACTTGTCCATCTTGCCGCGCACACCGAAGGTGCCTTGCGACGGGAACTGTGGCGCACCAAAGGGGCAGGCATAGCTGCAGTAGCCGCAGCCAATGCAGACGTCCTTGTCATGCAGCACCACCCCTTCTTCGGTGCGGTAGAAGCAGTTGACGGGGCACACCGCCATGCAAGGTGCATCGCTGCAGTGCATACAGGCCACCGAGATGGACTTTTCGCCGGGCACACCGTCGTTCAGGGTCACCACCCGGCGGCGGTTCACGCCCCAGGGCACTTCATGCTCGTTCTTGCACGCTGTCACGCAGCTGTTGCACTCGATGCAGCGCTCTGCATCACAGATAAATTTCATGCGGGCCATTGCGGTCTCCTCACGCAGCTTCCACGTTGCAGATCGTGGTCTTGGTTTCTTGCATCATGGTCACGCTGTCGTAGCCATACGTCGTTGCAGTGTTCACGGCCTCGCCGCGCACCACAGGCGCTGCCCCCTTGGGGTAATACGCAAGCATGTCGGCGCCTTGCCAGCGGCCAGAGAAGTGGAATGGCATCCACACGGTGTCGGGCGCCACGCGCTCGGTGACCAGGGCCTGCACGTTCAGGCGTGCGCCGGTGGGCGAGCTCAGCCAAACGCGGCTGCCGTTGCGAATGCCACGGTCGGCAGCAGTCTTGGGGTTGATTTCCACGAACGCTTCCTGCTGCAACTCGGCCAGCCAGGGGTTGGAGCGGGTTTCCTCGCCGCCACCTTCGTACTCGACCAAGCGACCCGAGGTGAGGATGAGCGGGAACTTCTCGTACACCTTATCCGCCATGTTCTTGTCCTGCACCGTCTTGTACAGCGTGGGCAGACGCCAGAAGGCCTTCTTGTCCTCGTGTGTGGGGTACTTGGCGATCATGTCGGGGCGGGTGCCATACAGCGGTTCGCGGTGCTGCGGAATCGGATCAGGGAAATTCCACACCACCGCACGCGCCTTGGCGTTGCCGAAGGGGTGGCAGCCGTGCACCTTCATGGCCACACGGATGATGCCGCCCGAGGGGTCGGTCTTCCAGTTCTTGCCCTCGGCCGCCTTCTTCTCGGCGTCCGTCAGGTCATCCCACCAGCCCAGCTTCTTGAGCAGCACGTGGTCGAACTCGGGGTAGCCGGTGGTGATGTCGGCACCCAGCGAGTGCGAGCCATCTTCCGCCAGCAGGTTCTCGCCATTGCGCTCCACGCCGAAGTTGGCGCGGAAGTTACCGCCGCCGTCCATGACGTGCTTGGAGGTGTCGTACAGGTTGGCCGTGCCAGGGTGCTTGAGCTCAGGCGTGCCGTAGCAGGGCCATGGCAGGCCGAAGTAGTCACCCGCAAAGTCGTAGCCGGTTTCCTTGTCCTTGCCACCCTTGGCCTTGAGGGTCTTCACGTCGAACACGTGCATGTTCTTCATGTGGGCCTTCAGGCGCTCAGGGCTCTGGCCGGTGTAGCCAATGGTCCAGACGGAGCGATTGATTTCGCGCAGGATGTCTTCGACCATGGGCTCGTCCATGCCCTTGACCTTCTGCATCTTGTAGTTCTTGACCAGCTCCTTGTCGAAGCCCAGCTTTTGCGCCAGCTGGTACATGATCATGTGGTCGGAGCGGCTTTCCCACAGAGGCTCGATGACCTTCTCGCGCCACTGCAGCGAGCGATTGGACGCCGTGCAGGAACCGCTGGTTTCAAACTGCGTGGCTGCAGGCAGCAGGTACACCGCGCGGTTGGGGTTCAGGTCTTCGGGCTTGCCGGGCATGGCGGCCATGGCAGCGGTGGCCGATGGGTAGGGATCCACCACCACCAGCAAGTCCAGCTTGTCCATGGCGCGCTTCATTTCGAGGCCACGGGTCTGCGAGTTGGGGGCATGGCCCCAATAGAACACGCCGCGCAGGTTGCTGTCCTGGTCGATCAGCTCGTTCTTCTCCAGCACGCCGTCGATCCAGCGCGACACGGTGATGCCGTTCTTGGTCATCATCGCGGGCGTGGCGTACTGCTTTTTGATCCACTCGAAGTCCACACCCCACACGTTGGCGAAGTGCTTCCACGCACCTTCGGCCAAGCCGTAGTAGCCGGGCAGCGAGTCGGGGTTGGGGCCCACATCCGTCGCGCCTTGCACGTTGTCGTGGCCACGGAAGATGTTGGTGCCGCCACCGCTCTTGCCGACGTTGCCCAGGGCCAGCTGCAAGATGCAGGAGGCACGCACCATGGCGTTGCCGATGGTGTGCTGCGTCTGGCCCATGCACCATACGATGGTGCCAGGGCGGCTGTCGGCCAGCATCTTGGCGACCTTGAACATCTGTTCTTCCTTGACGCCGCAGGCCTCTTCCACCTTGTCAGGTGTCCACTTGGCCATGACCTCGTCGCGGACCTTTTCCATGCCGTAGACACGGTCGTGGATGTACTTCTTGTCTTCCCAGCCGTTCTTGAAGATGTGATAGACCAAGCCGAACAGGAAGGGAATGTCGGTGCCCGAGCGGATGCGCACGTACTCGTCGGCCTTGGCAGCGGTGCGGGTGAAGCGTGGGTCCACCACAATCATCTTGCAGCCGGTTTCCTTGGCATGCAGCATGTGCAACATGCTCACGGGGTGGGCTTCAGCCGCGTTGGAGCCGATGTACAGAGCGACCTTGCTGTTTTGCATGTCGTTGTACGAATTGGTCATGGCGCCGTAACCCCAGGTGTTCGCCACACCCGCCACGGTGGTGGAGTGGCAAATGCGCGCCTGGTGGTCGCAATTGTTGCTGCCCCAGAAGCTCACGAACTTGCGCAGCAGGTAGGCCTGTTCGTTGTTGTGCTTGGAAGAGCCGATGAAGTACACGCTGTCAGGGCCGCTGGTCTTGCGCAGTTCCAGCATCTTGGCGGAGATCTCGGTCAGGGCCGCGTCCCAGCTGATGCGCTCGTACTTGCCATTCACCAGCTTCATGGGGTAGCGCAGGCGGTATTCGCCGTGGCCGTGCTCGCGCAGGGCTGCACCCTTGGCGCAGTGGGCGCCCAGGTTGATGGGGGAATCGAACACGGGCTCCTGGCGCACCCACACGCCGTTTTCCACCACGGCATCCACGGCGCAGCCCACCGAGCAGTGGGTGCAGACCGTGCGGCGCACTTCGATCTTGCTGTCGCCCAGCCCCACCTTGGCGCCTTCAGCCGCTTGCGACTTCTTGACCAGGGTGAGTTGCGAGGCCGCAATGCCAACGCCTACGCCCAGGCCCGAGCGGCGCAGGAAAGCGCGGCGGTCCATGGTGGGAAGCGCCTGGGACAGGCCCCGACGCAGGCTGTGAACAAAGGGAGAGGATGTCGATGCACTGTGCGGTGCATGCGCAGACTTTTTGGTGAGCAACATGGCGCGCCCCGAAATCAAAGTTGGGTGGTTTTGTAGTACTGCTTCACGTGCGCCGAGAGGTGGTAGCCACCACCCTTTTCAGGCGCCACGCGGGCGGGCTCAGCGGCCACGACCTCGGCGGGGATCACACGCGGCAGCACCGCCACAGCGGCAGCACCGGCGCTCGCGGCGGCGGCGCCCGCAAAGAAGCGGCGACGGGATGGGGGGGTAGAAGCGGAAGGCTGGCGGTCCTGCATGCTTGTCTCCAGGAGGCTGGCAGTTATGTAAAAGATTGCATAGGCGAGTCTAAGGCAGCAACGCAGCCTTCACCACGAGGCCAACCCTAATCCCACCAATGCACTTGAGCATTGCCGCGCGTCAAGGCGCGGCACATCGAAAACACTCTTCAATCGAGCATGTCAAAACCCTGCGCCTCCACAGCGGCAAAGGCCCGCGTAAGGCGCGCCACGGCTGCATAGAAGCTCGCGGCCGGGTGCTGTTCCAGCGCGTTGCACATGGCTGGCAGCCACGGCTGGATGTGCTCGGCAAAAAAATCACGCTGAGTCGTCAGGTTACAGACAGCCATGTCGTCGCCCGCAATCAGGTAGCGCATGACTTCGCACAGATACGCGACATGGTCCTCGGTCTCGGGCATGGTGTCGCCCCGCGCAAGCCCCAGGCGGTCCAGGCTGGTGCGCAAACGTGCCAGGGGCTTTTCATTCAAGAAGCCCGCCAGGTAGTGCGATGCGTACACAAACACCTCGGGCTTGCCCACGCCGCCAAACAGGCGGTCGTATTCGGCTGCGATGGCGACATCGTCCTGCGCGCGGGCCGCTGCCACCAGCTGCTGCCAGGGCTCTTGCAGAAAGCCACCTTCCATGGGCGCTTCGGTCACGGCCACGCGCAGGGCCGACAGCAGCTCGGGGCTGGGCGGTGCGTAATACAACTGAGACAACACGCCATACAACTCGGCGCGTGCGGTTTCTTCGTCCAGCGCAGAGCTGCCGGGCTGGGTCAATGAAACAGAGGCGCTCACAGGTCAGTCACTTTCGATTCGTTTTGTGCGGAGTACAGATCAATCACGCGGCAGTCACTGCACATCTTGAGCCGCTCCAGCGCTTCGCCCTGGAACATGGCGTGCCCAGCCAGCTTGCCCAGCATGGCCTCGATGGCCTTCACGGTGCCAAACGGTTTGCTGCAGCGCACACAGGCCCAGGGCTGCGCTTCGTTGAGCACGCGCAGCTGCGCGCGCTCGGGCGTGAGCGACAGGCGGGGCTGCAGACTGATCGCGTTTTCCGGACAGGTGGTCTGGCACAGGCCGCACTGCACGCAGTTCTTCTCCAAAAAGCGCAGCTGCGGCGTTTGCGGGTTGTCTTGCAGAGCGCTTGCCGGGCAGGCGCTTACGCAACTCAGGCACAGGGTGCAGCGGTCTTTATCGACCGTAATGGTACCCAGGGGAGAGCCCTTGGCAGGCAGCTCAATCGCGGCAGGCAAGGTGGACGCGCCCAGGGGCGACTGTTCAACGAGATGGTCAAGCGCCATGTCCAGGGTGCTGCGCTTCTCCTGCGCGATAGCAAAGCGTGCGGCAACGCTCGGGGTGCGCTGGCGCGTTTGGCCCAGGGTTTGCAGCGCCGCATCCAACTCCGTCGGGTGCTTGGCCTCGATGATGCGCAGGTGGGTGCCCGTGTAGCCAAGCCCGTTGAGGATGCGCTGGGCCACGTCCATCTGCGCCTGCAGCCCTTCCAGGTACTGCGGCGCCTCTTCGGTGGTCACCAGCAAGACGATTTGCGAGGCCCCGTAGGCGATGGCGCTCAGCCACAGGTCCACGCCCGTGCTGGCGGTGTGCCACAAGGCCACCGGAATCACATTCGCAGGCACGCCATGGGCCACCTTCAGCTGCGCTGCGCGGCCCAGCTCATTGACCAACGCCTGGCCACGCTCCTGGCTGTGCAACAGCAGCACGGCGTCCTTGCCGCCCGCTGCGGCATAGGTGGACAGCAGAGTTTTAAAACGCTGCCCCTGCTCCGCCGCAGGCGGATAGGCATAGGTCATCGCGCCCGTGGGGCACACGGTGGTGCAGGCGCCGCAGCCCACGCACAGGTTGGGGTTGACCACCACGCGCTGGCGGGCCTTGTCGCTGCTGATGGCCTCGGCCGAGCAAATGTCCACGCAGGCGCTGCAACCCACGGTGGCGTTGCGGCTGTGGGCGCAGAGCTTTTGCTTGTATTCAAAAAACTTGGGCTTCTCAAACTCGCCCACCAGTTCGCGCAGCTTGAGCACGGTGGGCAGGTCACGCCCATCACTGCGCAGGTAGCCCTGGGGCAGCGCGTGCTGCAAGAAGGTGGGCGTGGCGTCGGCGCGGCGCATGTCCAGCACCAGATCGAACTGGGCCGACTCGCTCTCGCCCGCGCGCTGGAAGTCGATCGCCCCCGCCACCTGGCAGGCCTTCACGCAAGCGCGGTGGCCCTGGCAGGCAGCCATGTCAATCTGGTAATCCAGCCCGATGGCGTTTTCGGGGCAGGCGGCCACGCAGGCATTGCAGCGGGTGCACAGGTCAAGGTTGATGGGGTTGTCTTCGCGCCAGCGCAGTTCAAACGCCCCCAGCCAGCCCGTCAATGCTTCGATGCGCCCGCCCAGCACAGGGTAGCGACGAGTCTGGGCGCCACCGGCCTGGCCGGGGCCTTGGGCGAACACGGTAACGTCCAGCACATCAGACACCAAACCGGCCACCTGCTCTGCCGCATCGAGCGGCCCGACGATCAGCAGGCGCCCGGCGCTCTTGTAAGTCACCACCGGTACGGGCGGCGGCTCGGGCAGGTGCGCTGCCGCCAGCAGCGCAGCGATCTTGGGGCCTGCTTTGCCCGCATCGCGGCTCCAGCCGCCGGTTTCGCGGATGTTCACAAAGCGGATGGGCGAGATGGCCCCTTCCGTCTGGCGGCCCAGGTCAGCGAACAGGCGTTCTTCTTGGGTGCACGCCACCACCACGTCCTCGCCCGAGCGGATGGCCTGGGTGAAGGCGCCCGCCTCGCGGCGGCACAGGGTGGAATGGAGGGTCAGGTCTTCACGAAGCGCTGTGCCCAGGGCCTGGGCGTTCAGCGGCATCGTCTGGTTGCAATCGCAGATGAGCGTGGTCATGTTCTGTGTGGCTGGCTGGGGCAAGCGACGCAGGCTCCCCCGTGGAACCCGCCGACGCTTGCCCGTGCGTGCTAGGAATAGCTGTGCATACCCCCGACTGTGCCACGTCTTGCCCCGGTTGCGCGGCCGATGGCAGAGGGGGTTTCACAGGTGCGGGGTCTTTCGGGTCATTCCGCCCCGCAGGGGCAGCGGCTTGCCCTGCGGCTGATGGCTTTTCCGGCTCTTCTTCCACCAGCCCCATGAACTGCGCGCTGGCCATTTGCTTGAGCATGGCAGCGGGCAGCGGGTCGGGCTGGGTGTAGTCGTCGATGTAGATGTCCAAGCCGTCCATCACGTTGAAGTGGGGGTCGGTGAAGAGCTTCTTCATCGCAGCGTTGCGCACCTCAGGCGCCACCGCACGGCTGGCGAAGGGCTTGAAATCGGAATCGATGGACAGCGACTGCGCGTCTTGCAGCGTGGGCAACGGCGCGACTGCGGGCTCGGGCGGCACGGGTGCCGCAGCAGGCTGCGCGGCCAGGGGCGCAGGCGCATTCACCCCTGCTGGGACGGGCGCCTGTGGCACGGGTGGCGCAGGGTCTTGTACAGGCTTGCCCTCGCGTACCTCCTGCTTGCGGCGCGACCAGCGGCCCAGGAATCCGTCAGCCACGGCCACCTCCCCCCCGGTGTTTCTCGGTACTCACCGAAGCGGGGTTGCCGAACCGGTCTTGCAGCGGCTGAAAGCTGTCAGGACGCTTACGGCGCTTGGGCTCAGGCTGGTAGTTCTCGGCCACAAAGGCCTGCAGCACCTCCAGCACCTCAGGCGGCACGGGCACTTGCTCCACCGTTTCTTGCGCATCCAGCCAGCGGCCCGCCTCGTGGTAGCTCAGGCTGACTTCCACCGGGCGGGCCAGGCGGGGGGCATCGCCACCATCGTCTTCGTCCATGCGCCACAGCACGAACCAGCACGGGGCGGGCGATTCGACATTCAGGTGGTAACCCTCGGCATCGTCGCGGAACAGCTCCACGCGAAAGCCGGGAAACATCCAGCGCTGTTCGCGCTCGTCGCTCAACAGTTGGCGCGGTTCGGTGCCGAAGGCCGGGTCGTGCATTACCACTTCGGCCAGCGACCACCGCCAGGGCTGCCAGCGGTTGTCAATGCGCTCGCAGCGCATGATCACAGCAACATCGGTGTAGGGGCGCTCAGTCATGGGCTGCGACTGTACTCCGGACCCGCCCCTGCCATGCAGGCGCGCCGCCAAACCCCTGCGCCCTGCTCTTCAATCGCCCTTGGTGGATGGCAGCGCTTGCACGGCTACGGCGCAGTACTTGAACTCCGGAATCTTGCCAAACGGGTCCAGCGCCGCATTGGTGAGCAGGTTGGCTGCGGCTTCCACATACGCAAACGGCATGAACACCGTGCCACGGGGCGTGCCGTCGTCCCGTCGCACGCGCACCTGCACCATGCCGCGCCGCGAGCGGATGGCCACCAGCGCACCCGGATCAACCCCCAGCCGCGCCAGTTCATCACCATGCAGGGATGCGGTGGCCATGGGCTCGATGGCGTCCAGCACGGTGCTGCGCCGCGTCATGCTGCCCGTGTGCCAGTGCTCCAGCTGGCGGCCGGTGATGAGCACCAGGGGAAACTCGGCGTCGGGCTTTTCGGCCGCCGGGATCACGCTGGCGGGCACCAGCTGCAGGCGACCTGTGGGCGTGGGGAATTTGTCGGTGAAGACAATGGGCTGGCCGGGGTCATCGGGCGTGAGGCAGGGGTAGGTCACGCTGGAGTCGCGCTCCAGCCGGCCCCACGTAATGCCCTCGATGCTTGCGTGCATGGCCTGGCGCATTTCCTCGTACACGGCGGCTACGCCAGATTCTTCGCCTTCGTAGGTCCACCCCAGCCCCATGCGCTGGGCGATCTGCTGAATGATCCACAGGTCCGGGCGCGCGTCACCCGGCGGGTTCAGCGCGCGGCGGCCCATCTGCACCATGCGGTCGGTGTTGCTGGCGGTGCCTGTCTTTTCCGGCCAGGCGCTGGCGGGCAGCACCACGTCGGCCAGCCAGGCCGTCTCCGTGAGGAAGATGTCCTGCACCACCAGGTGCGACAGGCTGCCCAGCGCGTGGCGCGCGTGGTTCAGGTCGGGGTCGCTCATGGCGGGGTTCTCGCCCATGATGTACATGCCGCGCACCTTGTGCGGGTCACTGTCAGGCGCCAGGGCCTTGTGCATGATTTCGACCACGGTGTAGCCGGGCGCTTCATCGAGTTGGGTGCCCCAGAAGTCTTCAAACCACGCATGCGCCCCGGCGTTGCCCACGCGCTGGTAGTTGGGAAACATCATCGGGATCAGCCCCGCGTCGCTCGCGCCCTGCACGTTGTTCTGGCCGCGCAGCGGGTGCAGGCCCGAGCCGGGCTTGCCGATCTGGCCGGTGACGGCGCACAGCGCGATCAGGCAGCGCGCGTTGTCGGTGCCGTGGATGTGCTGGCTCACACCCATGCCCCAGAGGATCATGGAAGACTTGGCCGTGGCAAAAGCCCGCGCCACCTCGCGCAGCGTTTCTGCCGGGATGCCGCAGACAGGTGCCATGGCCTCGGGGCTGCAACCCATCACGTTGGCCTTGAGGGCCTCGAAGTTGTTGGCGCGATCCTGGATGAAGGCCTCATCCACCAAGCCCTCATCGATCACCGTGTGGATGAGCGCATTGAGCATGGCCACATCGGCATCGGCCTTGAACTGCAGCGTGCGCCAGGCGTGGCGGCCAATGTCGGTCACGCGCGGGTCGGCCAGCACGATCTTTGCACCGCGCTTCGCAGCGTTCTTCATCCAGGTCGCAGCCACCGGGTGGTTGGCCGTGGGGTTGGAGCCGATGACGAAGATCAGCTCGGCATGCTCCACATCGTTGACCGGGTTGCTCACCGCGCCCGAGCCCACGCCTTCGAGCAGCGCGGCCACGCTGGACGCATGGCACAGCCGGGTGCAGTGGTCCACGTTGTTGCTGCCAAAGCCGGTTCGCACCAGCTTCTGGAACAAATACGCTTCTTCGTTGCTGCCCTTGGCCGAGCCAAAGCCCGCCAGCGCCTTGCGGCCGTGCGTGTCGCGCAGGCCCTTGAGCTGGCCTGCGGCTAGGTCCAGCGCCTCATCCCAGGTCGCTTCGCGGAAGGTGTCGCGCCAGTCGGCGCCATGGGGCCGCACCTCCTTGGGCACGCCGGGCTTGCGGATCAGCGGCACCGTCAGGCGGTCGGGGTGGTGCGCGTAATCGAAGCCAAAACGCCCCTTCACGCACAGGCGGCCATGATTAGCGGGGCCGTCGCGCCCTTCCACGCTGATGATTTTTTCATCGCGCACGTTGTAGGTGATGAGGCAGCCCACACCGCAGAAAGGGCAGACCGAATCGACTTTGCGGTCTACCTTCTGAGAGCCGATGTGCGTCTTGGGGCTGAGCGCGCCGGTGGGGCAGGCCTGCACGCATTCGCCGCAGGCCACGCAGGTGCTCTCGGCCATGGGATCGTCGAGGTCGAACACGATCTTGCTGTCGGCCCCGCGCAGCGCGTAGCCGATCACGTCGTTGACCTGTTCCTCGCGGCAGGCGCGCACGCAGCGGTTGCACTGGATGCAGGCGTCCAGGTTGACGGCCATGGCCGGGTGGCTGAGATCGGGCGCGGGCTGCTCGCGGCTCAGGGCCTTCAATGCCGGGCGCACGCTCACGCCCAGCCGATCCGCCCATTGGCTCAGCTCACCGTGCTGGCCCACCGCTTCAGCATTTTTTGAGTCAAATTGGGCTCCAGCGCTTGATGGATAAGCGCCGCCAGCTATCAATTCATGAGTATCTGACGGGTCATCATTCCATTGGTAACCCACGTCTGGCATGTCGGACAGCAGCATCTCCACCACCATCTGCTGGCTTTTGCGGGCGCGGGGGCTGGCCGCCTGCACCTTCATGCCTTCGGTGGGCGCGCGGCAGCAGCTGGGCGCCAGCGTGCGCTCGCCCGCGATCTCGACCACGCAGGCGCGGCAGTTGCCGTCGGGGCGCAGGCCGTCGGTGTAGCAGAGGTGCGGAATCTCCACGCCGTGGCGCTGTGCGGCTTTCAAGATGGTTTCGCCAGGGTGGGCGGTGACGGGCTGGCCGTCCAGCTCGAAGGCCACACCTGGAGTGTGGGGCAGCGCGCTCATGGCTGGACTCCCTGGGGCAGTTGCTCCGTCAGCGGGCTGTTGCGCGGCTTGGGCAGGTCACCCGGCCAGGGCCCTTCGCCCACCTCGTGCGGGAAATACTTGTGAATGCAGCGGATGGGGTTGGGCGCCGCCTGGCCCAGGCCGCAGATGGAGGCATCGGCCATCACCTGCGCCAAGTCGTCCAGCAGCTCCTCATCCCACTGTGGCGCCTGCATCAGCGTGGCCGCTTTGGCCGTGCCCACACGGCAGGGTGTGCACTGGCCGCAGCTTTCGTGCTCAAAAAAACGCATCACGTTCAGCGCCGCGTCGCGCGCACGGTCGTGCTGGCTGAGCACGATGACAGCGGCCGAGCCGATGAAGCAGCCGTAGGGCTGCAGCGTGTCGAAATCGAGCGGGATGTTATTCAGGCTGGCGGGCAGGATGCCGCCCGACGCGCCGCCGGGCAGGTAGGCATACAGCTCGTGGCCGTCCTGCATGCCACCGCAGTATTCGTCGATGAGCTCCTGAACCGTGATGCCCGCCGGTGCGAGCTTGACACCGGGGTGCTTCACCCGGCCGCTCACGCTGAAACTGCGCAGCCCCTTGCGGCCGTGGCGGCCAAAGCTGGCGAACCACTGCGGGCCGCGCTCCACGATGTCGCGCACCCAGTACAGGGTTTCAAAGTTGTGCTCCAGCGTGGGGCGGCCAAACAGGCCCACCTGCGCGATGTAGGGCGGGCGCATGCGGGGCTCGCCCCGTTTGCCTTCAATGCTCTCGATCATGGCCGACTCTTCGCCGCAGATGTAAGCGCCTGCGCCGCGCCGCAGTTCGATGTGCGGCAGCGGGCACGGTGGCTCGGCACGCAGGTCATCCAGCGCAGATTGCAGCAGCGCGCGGCAGCCGTGGTATTCGTCCCGCAGGTAGATATAGACGGCCTCGGTGCCCACCACCTGGGCGGCGATAAGCACGCCTTCCAGAAAACGGTGCGGGTCGCGCTCCAGGTAGGTGCGGTCTTTGAAGGTGCCGGGCTCACCTTCATCAATGTTGACGGCCATCAGGCGTGGTGCAGGCTGGTCGCGCACGATGCGCCATTTGCGGCCTGCCGGAAATCCCGCGCCGCCCAGACCGCGCAAGCCCGAGTTCTCCATGGCCGCGAGCACGGCCTCGGCGTCCATCTCGCCGTTGACCAAAGCGGCAGCGGTCTGGTAGCCGCCGTAGGCACGGTAGGTGGCCAGATCCACATGGGCCGGGCTGATTTCGCCGGGCTGCGCTGGAAGCGCGGCTTCCACCCACTGCGCAACATCAAAATTGATAGCTGCTTGCGCTTTTGGGTGCTGGGCTAGCGCCCGATTTGGCCTCAAACGGATGGTCTCCAGTACCGAATCCACGGTGGCGCTCGGCACCGGGCGCTGGTGCACCACGGCCACGGGGGCCTGTTCGCAGCGGCCCACGCAAGGCACGGCCTGCACCTGCACGTCGCCCTGTCCCGCCGCTTGCAGCCGCGCTGGCAGCGCCGCCAGCAGCTCGCGCGCACCGGCCAGGCAGCAGCTCAGGCCGTCGCACACGCGCACCACCAGGCGTGGGGCCTGGGCATCGTGCCCGCGCACGATCTCCAAGTGGTGATAGAAGCTGGCCACCTCGTACACCTCCGCCATGGGCAGGTTCATCTGCTTGGCCAGTGCCACCAGGTGCCGATCGTGCAGCACGCCAAAGTGGTCGTTCAGGCGGTGCAGGTATTCAATGAGCAGGTCACGCCGCAAGCCTGTGGCGGGCCGCGGGCCCAGCAGCCCAGCCACCTCGGTCATGGCTACATCTTCGGGCTGGCGGCCCTTGAGGTGGCTTTTGCGGCGGATGCGTTCGCGCATGTCGTCCGCAGTAGCGAGGAACGTAGCGGACGGAGGGGTACTGAGAGTCATGGGGCAACAACCGTGAGGCGCAGAGGAGGCGCGCACGAAGTGTGCACGAAAAAAAAGTTTGCCCAGACGTTAGATCAGGGTGGTGTTTTCACCAGCGCTGGGGCCTCGACTGCCGGGCCCTGACCAGCCAAACCGTGTACCTGCGCCGCCGAAATGACACACTCCGGCTACGTGTACCACCGCGACAAGTAATATGCGCCCCTTTTTGGTGGGGTGTGCCTGCAAACTACCTTCGGCCCGGCAACCCCTTGTGCCCACGCTACGGCATGGGCTTTTCTAGCGTCTGACTTCCCATGCACCCTCTGTTCCGATCGCGCGTCGCGCTGATCCTCGCTCCGCTGATCGCCAGTCTTTCGTCCATAGCCCCGGCTTACGCCCAAGAAACACTCACCCTGCGCGGCGCGGGCGCCTCGTTTCCCGCCAAGGTGTATGCCCAGTGGGCCACCCAGTACGCGCAAGAGCGTGGCACCAAGGTTCAGTACGCTGCCGTCGGCTCTACCCAGGGTGTGCAGAAAATCAAGGCGCAGCAGGTGGACTTCGGCGCCACCGATGTGCCGCTTTCAACGCAAGAGCTGGCGCAGCACAACCTCATCCAGTTCCCCACGCTGGTGGGCGGCGTGGTGCCCGTCGTGAACCTGCCGGGCATTGCCAGCGGACAACTGCGGCTGGATGCACAGACGCTGGCCGCCATCTTCGCCGGGCGCATCGACCAGTGGAACGACAAGGCCATTGCGGCACTGAACCCCGAGGTGAAAATGCCCAATCTGCCCATCACACGCGTGGTACGGGCCGACGGCTCCGGCACCACCGAGGTGCTGGTGACCTATCTGCGCAAGGCGGCCCCGGCCATTGCCACCAGTGCGGCCATCCCTTTCGCCAACGGGCGTGCGACCTGGCCGTTGGGCAGCCCGCTGCAGGCGGTGGAAGGCTCCGGCAAGGTGGTGGCGGCGGTGCAGGCCACCGCTGGTGCGCTGGGTTACGTATCGTCGGACTACGTCGCAGGCAATGGGTTGACGGCCGTTGCACTGCGCAATCGGCGGGGCGAGTGGGTAGCCCCATCGCTGATGAGCTACCGGGCCGCTGTGCGCGGCGCCAACCTGTTCAAGGACGGGCTGAACGCGCCACCGCTGGTGGACCTGGACGCCCCCATGGCCTGGCCCATCGTGTCGGCCACCTACATCGTGATCGACAGCAAGCCCGCTGCGCCCGAGCGCACGGCGCGGGCACTCAACTTCTTCTACCGGTCCTTCCTGATGGGCGACCGCGCTGTGGCAGGCACCGGCTTTGCGCCCCTACCTGTCGAGACGCAGGCCCGCGTGGTGGCGCTGCTCAGCACAGTGCGCACACCCGATGGCAAGCCCCTGCCCGTGATGGGCGAGGCTGCCGAGGGTGCGCGGCTGGCATCGCGCTGAGCCCCGGCGTCCTACCCCTCAGGTGTTCTTGCTGATGGAGATGGTGGGGAACTTGCTGGAGAAGTCCTTGGCCTGCTGGGCGATCTTCACCGCCACATCGCGGGCCACCTTCTTGTAGATCTGCGCGACTTCACCATCGGGGTCAGCCACCACCGTGGGCTTTCCGCTGTCGGCCTGCAGGCGAATGCTCATGTTCAGCGGCAGCGCGCCCAGGTAGTCCATGCCGTACTCGGCGGCCATCTTCTTGCCGCCATCGGCGCCAAAGATGTGCTCCACATGGCCGCAGTTGCTGCACACGTGGGCGGCCATGTTCTCGACGATGCCGAGGATGGGCACACCCACCTTCTCGAACATCTTGATGCCCTTCTTGGCGTCCAGCAGCGCGATGTCCTGCGGGGTGGTGACGATGACCGCGCCGGTCATGGGCACGCGCTGGCTCAGGGTGAGCTGGATGTCGCCGGTGCCGGGGGGCATGTCGATGATGAGGTAGTCCAGGTCTTTCCAGTTGGTCTGGCGCAGCAGCTGCTCCAGCGCCTGGGTGGCCATGGGGCCGCGCCAGATCATGGCTTCGTCCTGGTCCACCAAAAAGCCGATGGACATGACCTGCACACCGTAGTTTTCGAGCGGTTCCATGGTCTTGCCGTCGTCGCTTTCAGGGCGGCGGTTGATGCCCAGCATCATGGGCTGGCTGGGGCCGTAGATGTCGGCGTCGAGCACGCCCACGCTGGCACCCTCGGCCGCCAGGGCCAGGGCCAGGTTGGCGGCGGTGGTGCTTTTGCCCACACCACCCTTGCCCGAGGCCACGGCAATGATGTTCTTCACCTGTGGCAAAAGCTGCACGCCGCGCTGCACGGCATGGGCGATGACCTTGCTGGTGATGTTGACCGACACGTTGCTCACCCCGGCCACACCCTTGGCAGCGGCTACCAGGCTGCGGCGCAGCTCGGGCACCAGGCTTTTGGCGGGGTAGCCCAGCTCCACGTCAAACGCCACGTCGCCACCGCTGATCTGCACGTTGCGCAGGGCGCGGGTGCTGACAAAATCCTTGCCCGTGTGGGGGTCGAGCACGCTGGAAAGTGCGGCCAAAAGGCCTTGTTCGGTGACTGACATTCAAATAACTCCTGTGGGAGCCGTAGTCTATCCAAGGGGCTTTCACCGATTTTTCTTGTGGGCAAGCCGTGAAGGCCCCACTTTGGCAGCGCTGCCCCATGCCCGCAAACGCCCCGCAACTGCACGACAATGCGCAGCCATTGCCCCAACGCCCAAGCGAGAAGCCACCGTGAAATTCAAGATGTCCGAAAACTCCCTGTTCGCCTTGCTGCTGCGCTCGCCGTGGTGGATCAGCTTTGTGCTGGTCGCCTGCGTCGCGCTCATCTCCAAGGCGCTGCTGCCATCGGAGTACTTCATTTATGGCGCGCTGGGCGGCTTTCCCATCTTTGTGGTGGGCTGCATTGCGGCCTGGCGCCAGCTGCGCGCGCCCAGCGCTGCCAAGGTGCAAACCATGCTCGATCAAGCGCAGGCGATGCCGTGGGCCAAGTTCTCGCAGGCCCTCACCCACGCCTGGGCGGGCCAGGGTTATGGGGTGAACGTGGCATCGAAAGGGGCCGTAGACCTGCGGCTGACCCAAAACGGCCAGACCACCCTGGTCAGCGCCAAGCGCTGGAAAGCCGCCACCCACGGCGTAGAGCCACTGCGCGAGCTGTACAGCGCCATGCAGGCTGAAAACGCCCAGGGCGGCATCTACGTGGCAGGGCAAGGCACCGTGAGCGAAACCGCTGCGCTGTTTGCGCGCGACCATGGCATCACCATCCTGCAGGGGCCCGCACTGGCCGTGCTGTTGCTCGGCTGACACACTGCGGCGCCCTGTGGCCAGAGTTGCGGGTTTTCCCAAAGCCTGCGGGCTGCGGCCCAGCCGCACACTTTCACCCTTTCCAGGCCGCCGCAGTGCATCTGCCACGGCGGCTCTTTCTGATCACCCTCACCAGACCATGCCCCAAGCAGCCCCCAAAGCGCCCGCCTCCGCCCCGCCCACCGGCTTACTGCTGACCGGCGGCGGCGCCCGTGCGGCCTACCAGGTGGGGGTGCTGGAGGCGATTGCCGACCTGCGCCAGGCCTGCGGAGCAGGGGGCGAGCCCAACCCGTTCCCCATCATCACCGGCACCTCGGCGGGCGCCATCAACGCCGCCGCGCTGGCCTGCGGGGCCGACAACTTTGACCGCGCCGTGCGGCGCATTGCCCGGGTGTGGCGGCAATTCCATGCCAATCAGGTATACGGGGCCGATTCACTGAGCGTGATGCGCAGCGGCGCGCGCTGGCTCACGCTGGTGTCCATCGGCTGGGCGCTGGCCCGCTGGCGGCGCATGCGCCCACAGTCGCTGCTGGACAACAAGCCGCTCGAAAAACTGTTGGTCAAGATGGTGCCGCTGGTGCGTCTGCCCCGCCTTATCCGCAAGGGGCACCTCAAGGCGCTGGCCGTCACGGCGTCTAGCTACAGCTCGGGCGAGCACGTCACCTTTTTTGAATCGGCCGAGCCCGTGAAACCCTGGGTGCGCTCGCAGCGCAAGGCCGCACGCGACCGTATCACGCACGAGCACCTGCTCGCGTCCTCAGCCATTCCGTTCATCTTTCCGGCCAAGGGCATCGAGGTGGACGACCACATCGAATACTTTGGTGACGGCTCCATGCGCCAGTCCGCGCCCATCGCCCCGGCCATTCACCTGGGGGCCGAGCGCATTCTGGTGATCGGTGCGGGCCGCATGCACGAACCCAAGAACGACGCCGCCGCCAACCCCACGCCCAACTACCCGTCGCTTGCGCAAATTGCGGGGCACGCGCTGTCCAACATCTTTCTGGACGCGCTGTCGGTGGACGTGGAGCGGGTGCAGCGCATCAACCAGACGCTCTCGCTCATTCCCGAAGAAAAGCGCGCCCACAGCGCCCTCAGGCCGATTGAGCTGCTGGTCATCGCCCCCTCGCAGCGGCTGGATGCTGTGGCCGCCCGCCATGTGGGCGACCTGCCCACGCCGGTGCGCACCATGCTGGGCGCGCTGGGCGTCACCTCGAACATGGCCGACGTGCGCGGCGCGGCGCTGGCCAGTTACCTGCTGTTTGAAGCCGGTTACACCCAAGAGCTGATGGCACTGGGCCGGGCCGACACCCTGGCCATGCGCGCGCAGGTGTGCCAGTTTTTTGGCTGGACGGACACCGGAGCCGAAGTGCGCACCCAGCTGCACCAGTAGCACTGCGGGGCAAGACCGGGTTGCGTGGCAGCCGCACGGGCCGTGGCCTAAAATCGCGGGTTCCGCCTGAGAAAGTGTCTCCCCATGTCGTCACCTGCACGCAAACTCTTCGTTACTACCGCCCTGCCGTATGCCAACGGCAACTTCCACATCGGCCATATCATGGAATACATCCAGGCCGACATCTGGGTGCGGTTCCAGCGAATGCAGGGCAACGCGGTGAACTTTGTGGGCGCGGACGACACGCACGGCGCGCCCATCATGATTGCCGCCGAAAAAGCCGGCGTCACGCCCCAGCAGTTCGTGGCCAACATTGCCGCAGGCCGCAAACAGTACCTGGACGGCTTTCACATCAGCTTTGACAACTGGCACAGCACCGACGCGCCAGAAAACCACGAGCTGGCCCGCCAGATCTACCGCGACCTGCGCGACCGCGCCGATGGCAGCCTGATCGAGGTCCGCACCATCGAACAGTTCTTCGACCCCGAGAAGAACATGTTCCTGCCCGACCGCTACATCAAGGGCGAATGCCCCAAGTGCCACGCCAAGGACCAGTACGGCGACAACTGCGAGGTGTGCGGCACGGTGTACGCCCCCACCGACCTGATCAACCCCTACTCGGCCCTCTCCGGCGCCAAGCCCGAGTTGAAACACTCCGAGCACTTCTTCTTCAAGCTGTCGGACCCGCGCTGCGTGGAGTTTTTGCAGAACTGGACGCAGGACGGCAAGCTGCAGCCCGAGGTGGCCAACAAGATCAAGGAATGGTTCAGCGTCCGCACCAACCCCGACGGCACCACCAGCGAAGGCCTGGGCGACTGGGACATCAGCCGCGACGCGCCCTACTTCGGCATCGAAATTCCGGACGCGCCCGGCAAGTACTTCTACGTGTGGCTGGACGCGCCCGTGGGCTACCTCGCGTCGCTCAAGAACCTGCTGGAAAAGCGCGGCGAAAGCTACGACGCCTACATGGCCGACCCGCTGCTTGAGCAGTACCACTTCATCGGCAAGGACATCGTCACCTTCCACACCCTGTTCTGGCCCGCCATGCTGCACTTCAGCGGCCGCAAAACGCCCAACAGCGTGTTCGTGCACGGCTTTCTCACCGTAAACAACGGCGAGAAGATGAGCAAGAGCCGCGGCACGGGCCTGGACCCGCTCAAGTACCTGAGCCTGGGCATGAACGCCGAATGGCTGCGCTACTACCTGGCCGCCAAGCTCAGCGCCCGCAACGAAGACATCGACTTCAACGCCGAAGACTTCATGCTGCGCGTAAATAGCGATTTGATCGGTAAGTACGTGAACATTGCCAGCCGTGCGGCGGGGTTCCTGACCAAGCGGTTTGAAGGCAAGCTGACCCAAGACTTTGACGCTGCTGGCAGCGCCCTGCTGGCCGAGGTGCGCGGCGCCCGCGACACGCTGGCCCAGCTGTACGAAGCGCGCGAATACGGCAAGGCCACCCGCGAAATCATGCTGCTGGCCGACCGCATCAACGCCTACGTGGACCAGAACAAGCCCTGGGATCTGGCCAAGGACGCCGCCAACAATGTGGCCCTGCACCAGGTGTGCTCGGTGCTCATCAACGCGTTCGACGCCCTCACGCGCTACCTGGCGCCCGTGCTGCCCGGCCTCTCGCGCGCGGTGGAAGGCTTTGTGGGCCGCAGCATGGGTCAGTGGGCCGTGGACGGCAACGTGCAGGCCATCCAGCCCTACAACCACCTGATGCAGCGCGTGACCCCCGAGCAGCTTGAGGCATTGTTTGAGCCTCCAGCCCAAGCAGCACAAGCGCCAGCAGCTACAGAAACCGTAGCAGCTCCAGGAGGCGAAGAGCTGGCCCCCACCATCACCATCGACGACTTCACCAAGATCGACCTGCGCATCGCCCTGATCGTGAACTGCGAGCCGGTGGAAGGATCGACCAAACTGCTGCGCCTGACGCTGGACGTGGGCGAGGGCAAGACCCGCAACGTCTTCAGCGGCATTGCCAGCGCCTACAAGCCCGAAGACCTGATCGGCAAGCACACCGTGATGGTGGCCAACCTGGCCCCGCGCAAGATGAAATTTGGCGTGAGTGAAGGCATGGTGCTGGCCGCCAGCCATGGCGACGAGAAGGCCAACCCCGGTATCTACGTGCTCAACCCCTGGCCCGGCGCCACACCTGGTATGCGCGTGCGCTGATCGCCTGCGATTGGCTCCAATGACAAGGCCCTCGCACAGAGGGCCTTTTCTTTTGGCAACACACGCTGATAGCAGCGCGAGGCAACCAGCCTCAGGGCAGAAGCGTCAACCGCCCACGTACCGCCCCGGCCGGTGGCTGATCCACAAAAACACGCCCATCACCACGGCCGCCAGCACCGAATAAAACACCCGCTCGAGCGGCACCACGAACAGGGCCAGCAGCAGCACCACGCAGTCGATCGCCAGTTGTACCTTGCCCGCCCGCACGCCGTAGCGGTTTTGCATGTACAGCGACACGATGGTGGCGCCCCCCAGGCTGGAGCGGTGCCGCGCCAGGAACAGGCAGCCGGTGCCCAGCAGCAGCCCGCCCAGCAGCGAGGCAAACAGCGGGTTGATGTAGCTGACCTGCATCACGTGCGGGAATAGCTCGGTCAACAGCGACAGCAGTGCCACGCTGACGAAGGTTTTGAGCGTGAACTCACGGCCCATGCGCGTCCAGGCGAACCAGTAAAACGGCAGGTTCACCACAAAAAACAGCTTGCCGAACGAGATGTCGGTGACGTAGTGCAGCAAAAACGCCATGCCCGCCGTGCTGCCAATAAGCAACCCGGCCTGGTTGAACAGCATGAGCGCCATGGCCACAAACAGGGTGCCCGAGAACAGGGCTTGCGCATCTTCATAAGTGCCGTGGCGCAAAGACACTACGGGGCCGGGGGCGGGCGAGTTGCTGGATTCAGCAGGAGACATGGAGAAAACTCTTGGTTTTGAAAATGAAGAGGGGTCAGGGCCTTGTGAGCCCCAACACCATGGGCCCCTGTCACGGGGGCACAAGAACACAAGCAAACAGCGCGCCAAACGGAATGTGGCTCTGTTGCCAACGACAGTCAACGCCTCAAGTGCTATTAAATAAATAGCATTCAGCGCCTACAAATCAAGCGCTGCGCCTTATTTTCTTCTATTTTCAAAATCCAGTAGCACACCAGGCCCTATCGACCGCCGCCTTTGTTCTCGTGGGCATCCATGTCGTCACCCGTGTAGGTGCGCAGCACGCGCTGGTCTGGCCCATGCACCACGGTGAACAGCTTGGGCGAGGTGGCGGGCAAGGCAAAGCGCCAGTCCACTTCGGTTTCGCCCTTGAGGGCGAAGTGCATGGTTTTGGCGGGCTTGCCCAGAATGCGGCGCACTTCGCTCATGGGCATGCCGGGCTGTATGCGTGCGAAGTTCTCGGGCGTCAGCACCTGGCGTACCCCGGCCAGCTTGCCATAGGGCCCCAGCGTGATCATGTAATTGACCTGGCCGGCGGGCTGGCGGTTGTACTCAAAGGTGCGGGCACCGCCTGGCTCCTCCCAGATCATTTCAGGGGCGCCGAAGCGGTCGCGCACATCGGCTTCGGTGGAAACGCCCGGCTGCAGCTCGCTCAGCCGCTGGGGGTCGCACCCCGCCGCAGCAAGCAGGGCCAGGGCCGCCAGCACGGTGGTGGCGGCACGGTGAATACGATCAGAAAGTGGCATGGCATCGTCCCGGTAAAATCCAGCAAAAGAGGTTCACTGCACATGTCTATTTTCCGCCGCCCTGACTACCAATCCGACGCCACCCAGTTCATCAACCAGCTCAAGGCCACCAAGCCTGAACTGGACAAGCAGCAGCAAGCCGGCCGTGCCCTGCTGTGGGACAAGCAGGTAGACCGCCAACTGTGGAATGACTACCGCCAGGCGCGCGTGGCCCAAAAGCCTTACGTCTACCAGACCAACGCGGACTGAGCCTTGCTGCCGCCAGCATTTGCAATGAAATTAGCCTCTGGCGCTTGACTGACAAGCGCCAGCAGCTATTTATTTCATAGCAAACATGAGCAACGCAGCGCCCACCAGCGCACCCGCCGCCGATGAACGGCCAGATTCCACCGGCGGCTCCATGCCCGATGTGGTCGATCAGGTGGCCCTGGCGCGCCTGTACGGCGAGCCGCTGTTTGCGCTGCCGCAAGACTTGTACATCCCACCCGACGCGCTTGAAGTCTTCCTTGAGGCCTTTGAAGGCCCGCTGGATTTGCTGCTGTACCTGATCCGCAAGCAGAACTTCAACATCCTCGACATCCCCATGGTGGGGGTGACCAAGCAGTATCTGGCGTATGTGGACGAGATCCGCAGCCGCAACCTGGAGCTGGCGGCCGAGTATTTGCTGATGGCAGCGATGCTCATCGAGATCAAGTCGCGCATGCTGCTGCCGCCCAAGAAGCAGGCCGAGGGCGAAGAGCCCGAAGACCCGCGCGCCGAACTGGTGCGCCGCCTGCTCGAATACGAGCAGATGAAGATGGCCGCCGCGCGCCTGGGGCAGCTGCCGCAGTACGGCCGCGACTTTTTGAAGGCCCAGGTCTACATCGAACAAAGCCTGCAGCCGCGCTTCCCCGATGTGCATGTGGTGGAGCTGCAAGAGGCCTGGCGCGACATCCTGAAGCGCGCCAAGCTGGTGCAGCACCACAAGATCACCCGCGAAGAGCTGAGCGTGCGCGAGTACATGAGCATGGTGCTCAAGACCCTGCAAGGCCGCCGCTTTGTGGAGTTTGAAGAACTCTTCGAGCCCGAAAAAGGCAGCACCGTGCTGGTGGTGACCTTCATCGCGCTGCTGGAGCTGGCCAAAGAGACGCTGATCGAAATCACCCAGGCCGAGGCGTTTGCGCCCATCTACGTACGCCTGGCCTACACGCCGGCCTAGGGCCGCCTCCCACTGTTCACCGCCCTGGCCGGTGGCCGTGGCATTACCCCCTTACCCGCAAGCCATGGCATCACACGACTTCGACGTACTCATCGTAGGCAGCGGCCTCGCAGGCCTCTCGGCCGCGCTGCACCTGGCGCCCACGCACCGCGTGGCCGTGATCACCAAGCGCACGCTGCAAGATGGCTCTAGCGGCTGGGCCCAGGGCGGCATTGCCGCCGTGCTGGCCGACGACGACAGCTTTGCTGCGCACATCGAAGACACACTGGTCGCAGGCGCAGGCCTGTGCGACCTGGCCACCACCCGCTTTGTGGTGGAGAACGCGCCCGAGTCCATCGCCTGGCTGCGCGGCCTGGGCGTGCCCTTCACGCTGGAAGGCGACCAGTTGCACCTGACCCGCGAAGGCGGCCACAGCGCGCGCCGCATCGCCCATGTGACGGACGCCACCGGCGCAGCGGTGCAGCGCACGCTGATCGACGTAGTGCGCAGCACCCCCGGCATCACACTGTTCGAGCAGCACACACTGGTGGACCTGATCACCACGCGCAAGCTCGGCCTACCCGGCCACCGCTGCCTGGGCCTGTATGCGCTGGACAGTGACACCGACGAGGTGGTCACCTTCCGCGCGCCCCAGACCATCCTGGCCACGGGCGGCGCGGGCAAGGTGTACCTGTACACCACCAACCCCGACACGGCCACCGGCGACGGCATTGCCGCCGCCTGGCGTGCGGGTTGCCGTGTGGCCAACATGGAGTTCATCCAGTTCCACCCCACGGGCCTGTACCACCCGCACGAAAAGTCCTTCCTCATCAGCGAAGCGGTGCGCGGCGAGGGCGGCAAGCTGTTGCTGCCGCCATCGGCCGGAGGCAAGCGCTTCATGCCCGACCACGACCCACGCGCCGAGCTGGCCCCACGCGACGTAGTGGCCCGCGCCATCGACTTCGAGATGAAAAAGCACGGCCTCGACTGCGTACACCTCGACATCTCGCACCAGAGCCCCGCGTTTTTGCAAGAGCACTTCCCCAACATCCTCGCGCACTGCGCGTCGCTGGGCATCGACATCACGAAGGAGCCCATCCCCGTGGTGCCCACCGCCCACTTCACCTGCGGCGGCGTGCTGACCGATCTGGCGGGCCGCACCGACCTGCCCGGCCTGTACGCCGTGGGCGAAGTCGCCTACACCGGCCTGCACGGTGCCAACCGGCTGGCCAGCAACTCGCTGCTTGAATGCATGGTGTTCGCCCGCGCCGCCGCCCAGGCCATTGCCGCAGCGCCCGCAGCCGAGCTGCCCGCCCTGCCCGCCTGGGACGACAGCCGCGTGACCGATGCCGACGAGTCCGTCGTCATCTCGCACAACTGGGACGAGCTGCGCCGCTTCATGTGGGACTACGTGGGCATCGTGCGCACCAACAAGCGCCTGGAGCGCGCCGCGCACCGCATTGCCATGCTGCAAGGCGAGATCCAGGAGTTCTACGCCCACTTCCACGTCACGCGCGACCTGCTGGAGCTGCGCAACCTGGTGCAGGTGGCCGACCTGATCGTGAAAAGCGCTCAGCTACGCCGCGAAAGCCGGGGCCTGCATTTCAGCCGCGACTACCCGGAAGTGGCTGCGCCTGCCGCGCCCACCATTCTGGTGCCACCGGTACAGCGCTGAGGCACCAGCCAGGACCACTGCGGCGAAGCCCGGAAAAAGGCAGGGCACTGAAGGGAATTCGCGGGGCCGATAGACTGCGCCGCCGCCCACCCTGCCTGCCCCAGCGCAGGGGGTACTTGCGGGTCTTGCCCGCCTTGCCCAAAAAGTTCTCCCATGTTGCCCAGCGCCGCCCTGCTCGCGATTGCCACGTTCTTCATCATCCTCGGGCATGACGGCCGGCGGGTGGCACAGCTGCTGGTGCTGTTTTTGCCCGCCGTGCTGTGGATGGCGTGGCCGGTGCGCACTGCGGGAATGCGTCAGTTGCGGCGGGTGGCTGTGGTGCTGCTCACCCTGGCCTTTGCCGCCGATGGCATGGTGCGCGCGTACCTCACGGAAACCTACCAGTCTGCCCCCGACAGCGCCACCGTGCTGGGCGCGCTGGCCAACACCAATGCCCGAGAGATGGCCGAATACATGGGCATGCACTGGCGCACGGCGCTGCTGGGGCTGGCCGTGGCACTGGGCACCGGTGCGCTGGTGTGGCGGGCTACGGCATCGGCAGGCCACGCTGCCAGCGGGCACGCGAGGCCGCCGGCCCGCTGGCAAACCATCACACTGGCCATGGCCCTGCTGGTTTGCAGCGTCGCCTGGGTCAGCAAGCCCTGGCGGCGCCTGCATCCGCTGCTGTACTGGCCGCAGCTGGCCCAGTCGGTCACGGCCTTGCAAGCCCAGTGGCACGACCAGGACGAGCGCCGCGCCCAGTTGCTGCAGCGCGCGCAGGCACTGGCGCCCCAGGCCACCCTGTCCGGCCCATCCACCGTAGTGCTGGTCATCACCGACAGCATCAACCGCGACAACATGCAGCTGTATGGCTATGGCCGCGCCACCACGCCGCGCCTGCTGGACATGCAGCGCCGCCACCCGGAAGAGATGCTGGTACTGCGCCACGCCTGGTCGGCAGACGCCAGCACGCTGCCCTCGCTGAACAACCTGTTCGGGTTTGGCGAGCCCGATGCCGCGCAGGCCCAGCATCTGATCGCCATGGCGCGCACAGCGGGCTACAAGGTCTGGTGGATGAGCAACCACGATGACATCGCGGTGGAGCAACAGCACGCACGGCTGGCCAACGTGGTGGACATGGTCAACCGCACCCCGGGCCGTGCCAGCGCCTCACTGGACGGCGAACTGCTGGACTGCATTCAGGAAGCGCTGGCAGACCCCGCCGAGCGCAAGCTCATCATCGTGCACCTGCTGGGGGCCCACCCGCACTACCGCCTGCGCTTCCCCAAAGGTGAAAACCCCTTCGACGATGAAGTGGACAGCGTCGAGACGCAAATGGTCACCCAGCAGCGATCAGCCCTGGTGCGCCGCCATCGGCAAGAGTACGACGCGGCGCTGCTGTACCACGACTTCGTGGTGGCGGAATCCCTGCGCGTGACGCAGCTGGACGCAAAGGCGCAAGAGCGCCGGGCCTGGGTATACCTGTCGGACCATGGCCAGGAAGTGGGCCATGGCGAAAACCGTGCAGGCCACAGCCCCGGCACGGAAGCGGGCTACCGCATTCCCACCATCGTCTGGACCAACCACAGCCGCCCGGCCGCGTCTGCCGATGTGGCGCAGCGCCCCTTCCGCGCCGACTGGGCGGGGTGGACACTGGCCGACATTCTGGGTTTGGATTGGCAGGGTGAAATGCCTGAACGCAATGTGCTGAACCCCCAGTACCGCTGGCAGCCCCCAAACCTGCCTGTGCAGGTGAAATCGTTCACCGACTGAGCTGCCTGCCAAGCCAGCAGCCTCGAACCAGTGCGTGCACGGGCCGCGAACAAGGTGATGGAAAAGCGGGCACACTTCGGGACGTGGGGTGCCACTTGACTAGCGGATCACCCCTCCCCAGAGCCCGCTTGCCCCAAGGCGCCACAGCCAGCGCACCTGACTCTGATCAACACCCACTGCACCGAAAGCCCGCAACCATGCCCCATCTGGTCATCGAAACCACTGCCAACCTCGGCACCTATCCCAAAGCCCAGGCGCTCAAAGAGTTGGCCGCCTCGCTCACCGCCCACCCGCAAATCCCGGTCGAGGCTGACCTGAAGATCCGCTTCGTGGACGTGACCGATTTCGTGATGGGCACGGCGCCTGAGCCGCGCGGCTTTGTGCACGCAGAGCTGCGCTTGCTGTCGGGCCGCACGCCCGAAGCGAAAAGCGAGCTGGCAGCGCGCGTGCTGGAGGTGCTGCAACGCCTCACCCCGCGCCCGGCCGGCGTATCGGTGCAATTGAGCGTGGAAGTGCGCGACATGGATCGCGCGCCCTACGCCAAGGCACGCATCGATCCTCAGTGACGACAGGGCCCGGCTCCGCGCGGGACCTCAAGCCTCAGTACCCTGCAGCCAGCCCGTCGCGGCGCGGGTCGCTGGCGGCCACATAGCCTTCCACGGCCGGGTTGCCTGCGCGCCAGATGAACTGGCCCGCACCAAAGTCCTGGTACGAATCGTTGATGACATCGATCTCGTGGCCCAGGTCTTTCAGGCCCTGCACCGTGGCCGCATTCATGGCAGCTTCCACGTTGATGTTCAGGCCCTTGTTGAAGCGCCAGCGTGGCGCATCGCACGCGGCCTGCAGGCCCTGGCGATAGTCCAACATGCGCACCAACGTCTGCATGTGGCCCTGAGGCTGCATGTTGCCGCCCATCACACCGTAGCTCATCACCGGCTGGCCGTCCTTGGTCAGGAAGGCCGGAATGATGGTGTGGAAGGGCCGCTTGCCCGGCGCCACCACGTTCGGGCTGGCAGCGTCCAGACTGAAACCGTAGCCCCGGTTCTGCAGGCTGATACCGTAGTTTGGTTCGACACAGCCCGAGCCAAAGCCCATGTAGTTGCTCTGGATGAAGCTCACCATCATGCCGTTCTCATCGGCCGCTGTGAGGTAGATGGTGCCGCCCTTGACCGGGTTCCCCGCCTGGAAGTCCTGTGCCCGGCGCATGTCGATGAGGCGCGCGCGCGAGGCCAGGTAGGCGTCGTCCAGCATCTGCTCGGTCGTCACTTCCATGGTGGAGCGTTCCGACACGTAACGGTACACGTCGGCAAACGCCAGCTTCATCGCCTCGATCTGGAGGTGCTGCGACGCCGTGGAATCCACCGGCAGGCTGGCCAGGTCGAACTTTTCCAGAATGCCCAGCGCGATCAGCGCGGCAATGCCCTGGCCGTTGGGCGGAATTTCGTGCAGCGTGTAGCCCCGGTAGTCGCGCGAAATCGGCGTCACCCACTCGGGCTGGTAGCTGGCCAGGTCCTTCACCGTCAGGGCCCCGCCCTGCTCCTTGGCAAACGCGGCCAGGGCTTCGGCAATCTCGCCTTCGTACAGCGCATCACCGTTGCTGGCAGCAATCGCCTTGAGCGCACGCGCGGCCGCAGGGAAGCGGAACAGTTCACCCACCTCCGGGGCACGGCCCCAGGGCAAGAAGGTGTCGGCAAAACCGGCAATGCCCTGCAGCACAGGCGTGGCCGCTGCCCACTTCTGCTGCACCACGGGGGGCACCAGGTAACCGCGCTCGGCCACCTCGATGGCTGGGGCCATCAGGTCGGCAAATGGCAGTTTGCCAAAGCGCTTGCTCAGCGCAACCCAGCCGCGCACTGCGCCAGGGATGGTGACGGAGTCCATGCCGCGCATGGGCGGCGTGGTAGCGCCATCGCCGTATTTGGCCTTGAAATACTCAGGCGTCCAGGCCTGCGGCGCGGGCCCCGAGGCATTGAGGCCATGCAGTTGCTGCCCATCCCACAAGATGCAGAACGCATCGCTGCCCAGGCCGTTGCTCACCGGCTCCACCAGAGTCATCACAGCGGCTGCGGCCACGGCCGCATCCACGGCATTCCCGCCCTGGTGCAGGATGAGCAAGCCCGCCTGCGCGGCCAGGGGGTGCGAGGTGGACACCACATTGCGCGCAAACACAGGAATGCGGGTGGACAGGTAGGGGTTTGGGTGGTTGATCTGCATGCGGTCTCCGGGAAGCGGGTGTGGCTGGGTATGAAGCAGCGGTGAAGCAGTGGTTTATTCGTTGACGATCTTGCGCTCGGCAATGATGCGTTTCCACTTGGCTTGGTCGTCAGCCACCATCTTGGCGAACTGCGCAGGCGTGCTGGTCACGGGTTCAATGCCCAAGGTGGTGAGCTTGGCGCGCACCTCGGGGTCGCTCAGTGCCTGGTTGGCAGCGGTGTTCACCCGGTTGACCACCTCGGCAGGCAAGCCCTTGGGACCATACAGGCCAAACCAGGTGTTCGACTCGAAACCGGGCAGCGTGTCGGCCACGGGCGGCAAATCGGGGGCCAGGGGTGTGCGCTTGAGGGTAGTGACCGCCAGGGCACGCAAGCGCCCATCGCGCACATGGGGCATGCCGGTAGGCAGCGAGTCAAACAACACATCCAGCTGCCCAGCCACCAGATCGGGAATCGCCAGGCCCGTACCCTTGTAGGGGATGTGCGTGACGAACACGCCTGCCTGCGCCTTGAACAGCTCAGCCGTCAGCTGCACGATGGTGCCGTTGCCGCTGGAGGCGTAATTGAGCTTGCCGGGGTTCTTCTTGGCGTACTCGATCCACTCTTTCACCGTCTTCGCAGGCGAGCTATTGGGCACCAACATGATGCTGGGCGCATTGCCCACATGGGCGATGGGCGTGAAGTCGCGCACCGTGTCATACGGCAGCTTGGCGCCAATGGCGGGGCCGATGGAATGGGTGCTGGTGGTGGTGAACAGCAAGGTCTGGCCGTCCGCAGTCGCCTTGGCCGCCATGTCTGAACCCAGGCTGCCACCTGCGCCAGGCTTGTTGTCGATCACGATGGAAGTACCCAAGCGCTCGCCCATTTTTTGCGACAGGGTTCGCGCAAACAGGTCGGTGGCACCGCCTGCCGGGAACGGAACGACCAAGCGGATGGGTTTGCTGGACTGGGCCAGGGCGGCTGGCATGGCGGCGCCCAGCGCCAGGGCTGCGGCCAGGCCGCGCAGAAAGTGGTGGCGACGGATCATGGATCGATTCCTCACAAGGGGGACAACAACAACTCAGGGCCTGTAGAACCCGTTCAGGATCTTTCAAGCCCCAATGTAGGCGCTGTTGATCCATCAAAACAGATAATCAAAGTTATTTCACTATGACGCCACGTCATGAAACCCACTTTTGCGACGCCTGATGAAGTCTCGCTGCAGCAGTTCCGCGCCCTGGCGGCGATTGCGCAGACGGGCAGCTTCACGCTGGCGGCCGATGCGCTGCAGTTGACGCAGCCCGCCGTGAGCCACCTCATCAAACGCATGGAGCAGCAGCTGGGCCAGCCGCTGGTGGTGCGCGGGCGGCGCATTCGGCTCACCGATGCGGGGCAGATGATGGCCGACACCGCGCAGCGCGCGCTGCGCATGATTGACGAATCAGTGCACGCCTGCCGCTCGCAGGCGCAGCTGCAGGAAGGCCGCGTGGTGGTGGCCGTGGGTCACCTCACGGCCGGTGCCTTGCTGCCTGCGTTGCTCACCCGCTTTTCAGCAGCGCACCCGCAGCTGGTGGCCACGCTGCACGACAGCAATGCCGCGCAAATGGTGGCGCAAGTGCTCTCGCGCGAGGCCGATTTGGCGCTGGGCTCCGACATTGGCCAGACGCATTCCGAGCTGGCCACCGAGCGACTATTCAGCGAACGCATGGCGCTGTTCCTGCGGCACGACCACCCACTGGCCCAGCGCGCCAGCGTGCAGGGGCGCGACCTGGACGGCCTGCCCCTGGTGCACGTGAACCCTGACGCCGTGGTGTGGCGCGCCATCAGCCGTGAGCTGAGCGCCGTCGCCAATGTGTACCCGCAGGTAGTGCACCATGTGTCGATGTTGACCACCGCGTTCGGCATGATCCAGGCGGGCGCCGGGGTGGCGCTGCTGCCGCGCTACGTGGCACGCCTGATGCCACCCGACCTGCGCGCCGTGCCCATCGTGCGGCCAGTGCTGGAGTTTCCCATCGTGGCGATCCGCTTGGCCAAGCAGCCGCTCAGCCCCGCCGCCATGGCCTTTTTGACGATGGCGCGGCAGCACCTCAAACCGTCGCCAGTGTGAACAGGATCAGTGCTGGATCAGTTCCGCATCCAGCCAGCCACGCAGGCTGTTGATGAAGGCCCAGCGGCGCACGCGGTGCAGGTCTTGCACGCGCACCACGCCTTCCTGCACCCGGCCTTCCCGCAAGGCCACTGCACGCCCCACGCCCGGCAGCAGGCCACAGCCCAGCGGTGGCGTGAGCCAGCGGCCGTCGTCCATCTGCATTGCCAGGTTACCGAAGGTGGACTCCGTGATTTCGCCTTCTGCGTTGAAGAGCACGGTGTCAAAGATGCCGCTGCCCGGCGTTGGCGCAAAGGCGGCGTAGTGCGCACGCCGGGTCGTTTTGAAGCGCACCCATTCGCTATGCGCCTCAGCCAGGGGCCGGGTGGCTAGGTGCAATCGCACCGGGGTGGCGGTGGGTTGCAGCGCAAAGGCCTCTGCGCGTGGCTGGCCAAAGCGGTCCAGCAACAGGCGCACGCGCCACGGGCCGCTGCCATGCTGCGCGGCCAGTGCCTGAAGGCACGCGTGAACGGCAGCGGGCTGCCAGGGGTAGCCAAAGTGCTGCGCCGCCTCAGCCATACGGGCCAGGTGCTCTGCCTGATGGCGATAGACACCATCGACCAGCGCCAGGGTTTCCAGCACCTCGAACGGTTCGCTCGCCCGCGCCAGAAAAGCCTGCTTGTGCAGCCATTCTTGCCACTCGGCGCCCGCCTCTGCGCTTGCGGTGATGCCGCTGCCGATGCTGCAACGGGCCTGCGCACCCCGCACGACCACGGTGCGAATCGGCACGTTGAAGGTCGCGGCAATGCCGCCGCGGCCATCTGGCCGCACCACGCCGATGGCGCCGCAGTAGATGCCCCGGGGCTGGCGTTCCAGCTCACGGATGAGCTGCATCGCCCGCACCTTGGGCGCACCGGTGACCGATCCGCACGGGAACAAGGCAGCAAACACATCTGGCAGCCGCAGGCCACTGCGGGTGCGGGCCTGCACGTCAGAGGTCATCTGCCACACGGTGGGCAGCGCCTGGGTGTGGAACAGCTCGGGCACCCGCACCGTGTGCGGCTCGGCAATGCGTGAGAGGTCGTTGCGCAGCAGGTCCACGATCATCACGTTTTCTGCGCGCTCTTTGGGCGATGCGCGCAGGCGCTCGGCGGCAGCCACATCCAGCGCCGGTGTGGTGCCCCTCGCGGCCGTGCCTTTCATGGGGCGGGCCAAGATGCTGCCGCCAGCCGCGCTGGCCTGCCAGTCAAAAAACAGCTCGGGCGATACGCTCAGTACCTGCTCGTCGCCCGCGGTGAAGCAGGCGGCATAGCCGCCGGGCTGGGCGCGCAGCAAGGCGTCGAACAAGGCGGTGCCCTCACCGGTCACCGTACCCGTCCAGGGTGCGGTGTAGTTGACCTGGTAGAGCTCGCCGTCACCAATGGCCTGGTGGATGCGCGCTATTGCGGCATCAAAGTCTGGCCGGGCCAATGTGGGCAGCCAAGTGGCGCGGGCCTCTGCGTGGCCAGCGGCTTCGGCCGACGGCCATGCAGACGGTGCACCGTCATGCACCTCAAACCACACCAGCGGGCCGTCTGCCGCGTGCACCTGCAGTGCCGCGTCGAAGGCCGGTGCTGCTTCATAGCGCACATGGCCTACGCACCAGTGGCCTGCTTCGGCGGCGGCGTGCACGGCCTCCAGCACGGGCTTGACTTCGTCGATGTGATGAGCGACCAGCACGCGGGCTGGAGCCCCCCACCGCCCACGCAGGCGCGGGTTGCCCGCCGCGCGCGGCTGGGTGAAATCGATCCAGGTGCCGGGCGTTGCAGCCAGGGTCATTGAAAGCTCCAGAGGCCTCTAGCGCTTATCCAGAAAGCGCCAACAGCTATCAAAACAGTAGCAAATTAATCAGACTGCACCCAAATGGGACACCAAGACCCCGGTGGGCTGACCGTTCTTGAGGGCCGCCGTGAACGCCAGCATCCGGTCAATCGGCTGGCGTGCGCGCGGAATCAGTGCAGGGTCTACCTGCACGGCATTGGCGCCGGTTTCCAACACACGGGCCACGTCGGCCAGGCCGTTCATGGCCATCCAGGGGCAGTGCGCGCAGCTCTTGCAGGTGGCGCTGTTGCCAGCGGTGGGGGCTTCGTAAAACGTCTTGCCGGGGTTGAGCGTGCGCAGCTTGTGCATCATGCCGTTGTCGGTGGCCACGATGAATTCGGTAGCGTCCATCTCGCGTGCGGCCTTGAGGATGGCGCTGGTGGAGCCCACGGCGTCGGCCAGGGCCACGACATCGGCGGGGCTTTCGGGGTGGACCAGCACCTTGGCGTTGGGGTGCTGCTTCTTCAGCAACTCCAGCTCTAATGCCTTGAACTCGTCGTGCACGATGCAGGCACCGTTCCAGAACACCATGTCCGCGCCCGTTTCGCGCTGGATGTACGCGCCGAGGTGACGGTCTGGCGCCCACAGAATCTTCTGGCCTGCGGCTTTGAGGGCACTCACGATCTCCAGCGCGCAGCTCGATGTGACCAGCCAGTCGGCACGCGCCTTCACGGCCGCGCTGGTGTTGGCGTAGACCACCACGGTGCGGTCCGGGTGCTGGTCGCAGAACGCGCTGAACTCGTCAATGGGGCAGCCCAGGTCCAGGCTGCAGGTCGCGTCCAGGTCGGGCATGAGCACGGTCTTTTCCGGGCTCAAAATCTTCGCTGTCTCGCCCATGAAGCGCACACCGCTCACCACCAGAGTTTGCGCCGCGTGGTCACGGCCAAAGCGGGCCATCTCCAGCGAATCGCTGACGATGCCCCCCGTCTCCTCGGCCAGGTCCTGCAGGTCGGGGTGCACGTAGTAGTGCGACACCATGACGGCGTTTTTCTCTTTGAGCAGACGGCGAATCTTGTCCTTGAGCGCCGCACGCTCGGCCTGCGAAGGCTCGGGCGGCACGCGCGCCCAGGCGTGTTTGGTGGAGCAGACAGCGCCCGCAGCCGCTTCGTCGGGCTGCTCGTACTCGACGTCAATACGGTTCATGGTTGCGGTGCTCATGCCAGCTCCTGCAGGCGCATCGAGAAGTCCGTCGCCTTCACATCTTTAGTCAGCGTGCCGATGGAGATGCGGTCCACGCCGGTTTCGGCCAGCTCGCGCAGACCTTCCAGCGTCACGCCGCCAGAGATTTCGAGAATCGCGCGACCTGCGTTGATGCGCACCGCCTCGCGCAGCATGGGCAGCGGCATGTTGTCCAGGACGTGAATCCTGGCACCAGCATCCAGCGCTTCGGTCAGCTGCTCCAGCGTTTCCACTTCAATCTCGATGAAGCTGGCCTGCGCGGACACGGCCTGCGCAGCTTTCAGCACCGCCGTCACACCACCGGCAGCGGCAATATGGTTTTCTTTGATGAGCACCGCATCGTGCAAGCCGATGCGGTGGTTGGTGCCGCCGCCCACGCGCACAGCGTACTTTTGCGCCAGGCGCAGGCCGGGGATGGTCTTGCGCGTGTCCACGATGTGGGCGCGGGTGCCCGCCACCACATCTACATACGTACGCGTCTTGGTGGCCACGGCCGACAGCAGTTGCAGAAAGTTCAGTGCGGTGCGCTCGGCGCTCAGTAGCGCGCGGGCATTGCCTTGCAGCTCCAGCACCACCTGGTCGGGGGCGCAACGCTGGCCCTCGTGCACATGCCAGGTGATCTGCACGGTGGGGTCCAGGGCGCGCAGGGCGGCTTCGGCCCAGGGGGCGCCGCAAATCACGGCCTCTTCACGCGCCAAAATGCGGGCGCGGGCACGGCGGGCGGGGTCAATCAGGCCAGCCGTCAGGTCGCCGGTGCCTACGTCTTCGGCCAGGGCGCGGGCTACGTCGGCCTGGGCCAGGGCCGTTACGTCGTTGTCATTCATGGGGAGGGTCGCGGGTTGTAACACTGCTGTCATGGCCCGGGAGCATAGCCGCAATGCGAAACCCATGGCGCGACCTGCCCCGCACCGCCCTGGTGCTGGGCCGCTTGCTTCAAAGTGCGGGCAGCACCGTGCCCCAGCACTCACCAAAGCCCACGCGCGCAGCGCCCGGCTTTTCGCACCAGCCGCGAATCACCACCGCGTCGCCGTCTTCCAGAAACACGCGCTGCTCGCCGCCGGGCAACTGCACGGGGTTCTTGCCGCCAGTGGTCAGCTCAATCAGTGCCCCGGCTTGATCGAGCGTGGGGCCCGACAAGGTACCGCTGCCCAGCAAGTCGCCCGGCTGCAGGTTGCAGCCGTTGACCGTGTGGTGGGCCAGCATCTGGGCAATGGTCCAGTACGCATGGCGGTAGCTGGTGCGGCAGATGGTGGCATCGCCCTGCCCGGCCTGCGCCATGCGCGGCGTGCGCAAGCCCACCTGCAGCTGAATGTCGAATGCGCCGTGCGCCTGGTTGGCGGGCGAATCCAGATACGGCAAAGGTGCCGGGTCGCCTTCTGGCCGGGTGAACGCCACGCGGTACGGGGCCAGCGCTTCCAACGTCACCACCCAGGGGGAAATCGTGGTGGCAAAGTTTTTGGACAGGAACGGCCCGAGCGGCTGGTACTCCCAGCCCTGGATGTCGCGCGCCGACCAGTCGTTGAGCAAGCAGATGCCAAACACATGCTGCTCGGCCTGCGTGATGGGCACAGCGTGGCCCAGCGCATTGCCTTCGCCCACGAAGATGCCCAGCTCCAGCTCAATGTCGAGCCGCTTGCACGGGCCCACCACGGGCATTTCGGCGCCGGGGGGCATGGTCTGCCCCTTGGGGCGGTGAAACGCCTGGCCCGACACACCCACGCTGGACGCGCGGCCGTGGTAGCCAATCGGCACCCATTTGTAGTTGGGCAGCAGCGGGTTGTCGGGGCGGAACTGCTTGCCGATGTTGGTGGCGTGGTGCACCGAGGTGTAGAAGTCGGTGTAGTCGCCAATGCGGGCGGGCACGTCGTACTCGGCCCCGGCCTGGGGCACCAGGCAGCCTTGCAACGCCACCTGCTGGGCGCTGCCCTCGCGCAGCGCGCGCGACAAGGCCAGGCGCAGGGCGCTCCAGGCGGCTTCGCCCAAAGCCATCAGGGCGTTGAGCTTGTCTTGCGCGCCCGCTTGCGCAGCCGTGGCCGCCACGCCCGTGAAGGCGCCGCTGGCCGCTGCGGCGGCCAAATCCAGAATCTGGTCGCCAATGGCCACGCCGCCCCGGAAGGCTTCAGCGCTGCCCTTGCGGCGGAACACCGCAAACGGCAGGTTCTGCAGCGGAAAGTCGTTGCCAGCAGCATTCGCGCTGGCCACCCAACTGCGCAGGCTGGGGTCATGGGTTTCGTTCAACAGGTTCATGGGGTTCTCTGGTGCGGTTGCCTTACTGCGCCATGCTGCCGTCGTGCATCCACGCGGCGTGGCGGGGCGCGCGGCGGGTTTCGCTCCACTCCTGCAGCATGGCCCACTTCACCTCGTCGAGCTTGGCGTACATCTCGGGCGTACCCACATCGGCGGCCAGCTCCAGGCGGTGGCCGTTGGGGTCGAAGAAGTAAATGCTCTTGAAGATGGTGTGGTCCGTGGGGCCCACCACGTCAATGCCCGCAGCCTCCAGCCGCGCCTTGGTGGCCAGTAACGTGTCCATCGAATCCACCTTCAGCGCCAGGTGCTGCACCCACGCAGGGGTATTGCGGTCGCGGTCCATGGGCGGCTGGCTGGGCAACTCAAAAAACGCCAGCACGTTGCCGTCGCCCGCGTCCAAAAAGACGTGCATGTAGGGGTCGGGCGCCTTGGTGGAAGGCACTTCGTTTTCGGCAATGGCCAGCACGAACTTCATGTCCAGGTGCTTGACGTACCAGTCCACGGTTTCTTTGGCGTCTTTGCAGCGGTAGGCAACATGGTGAATTTTTTGAACCAGCATCGAAATCTCCTGGGGTTAAAACTTTGAACGGGTTCTAAAAGGGTCACAGCTCTTGCCGCGCAGCCCGCACCACAGCATCAGACGATGGGCGGTGTGTGCAGCCGCGCGCGATCAGCGCTGTGCGCCAAGTGATCTTTGGCCGTGACCTGCAGCTCGTAGCTGAAGAAGTGGTTGCGCCCCAGCGCCTTCGCGGCATACAGCGCCTCATCGGCCCGGGTCACCATGCCCATGGAGGTAGTGCTTTCATCGGGCACACAGGTCGTGATGCCGCCAGACACCGTCACATACGGTGATACCGGCGACGCCGGGTGCGGCAGCTTGCCGCTGGCCAGCAGCTCCGTCAGCGCTCGGGCAAACATCATGGCGCCTGAACGAGGCGTATTCGGCAGGATCAGCGCAAACTCCTCGCCCCCCACACGGCAGGCCAAATCGCCAGGGCGCTGGCAAGTCCGCGCCAGCATATTGGCCACGGCCTTCAGGCACTTGTCGCCCTCGGGGTGGCCCAGGTTGTCGTTGTATTGCTTGAAGAAGTCGATGTCGCACATCATCAGCGTGAGCGGCTTGCTTTCACGCCGCGCCAGGCGAATCTGCTCGTGCAGCACCCGGTCAAAGCCCCGGCGGTTGACGAGCCCCGTCAGCGCATCGCGCTCGATCAGCGAATTCAACTGGCGGTTGGCTTCGTACAGCTCCTCCGTCACGGCCACCAGGCGGCGCTGCATGGTCAACAGGCGCTGCATGGCGCGGATCTTGGCTGCCAGCACCGTAGCCCGCACGGGCTTGATCAGGTAATCGTCGCCGCCGGTGCGAATGCCTTCCCACAGATCTTCATCGCGGTCCATACCGGTCAGAAAGATGATGGGGGTCCAGCGGCCATCTTCCAGGTCGCGAATGCGCTCAGCAATCCAGTATCCGTTGTTGCCCGGCATCAGGATGTCCAGCAGCACCAGGTCCGGCTGGTGCTGTTCAAACGCGGCCAACGCCTCTTCGGCCGATGCTGCCTCCAGCACCTGCTCCACCCCCATGCGCAGCAACTCGTGCGACAAATGACTGCGTACCGACTCCTGATCGTCCACCACCAAAATTCGCAAATCCGTGTTCTGAAGAATCGCCATCGTCTGCCCTGTGTTCACACCCAACGTTACACCCCACTTCTGCGTTTGACTGCCCCGCCCACCCACTGCGTCAGCGCGGTTTTCATTCATGTTCGGCAGCCATTTTCAGCCAATCATGCGCCAACACCCTGGTCACAATCCGCAGCGCGCAAGCGACTGCGCCTTGCGCCATGGCCCCACCACACCCCGGGCCAACCACTGCGCAGCCCGCCCTGACATAGACTCGCGACAATTTTTTTCAGAGACAACACCCCAAGGGTGACCCTGCATGACCGCCACCACTGCCCCCCAGCCACCCAGCGCCACGCCCTACGGCACGCTGCCGCCCGCATCGCCCCTGCCCCAGCGCCGCCCCGTGAGCCTACCGCGCCTGGCGCAGATGCGCGAGGCTGGAGAAAAAATCACCATGCTCACCGCCTACGACGCCACCTTTGCCGCCGTGGCCGATGCGGCGGGCGTGGACTGCATCCTGGTGGGCGACTCGCTCGGCATGGTGTGCCAGGGCCTGCCCAGCACCGTGGGCGTCACGCTCGACACCATGGCCTACCACACCGCCAGCGTGGCACGCGGCCTGCAGCGCGTGCAAGGCACCGCCTGGCTGGTGGCCGACCTGCCCTACGGCACCTACGCAGAAAGCCGCGAACAAGCCCTGCGCAGCGCCTGCACGCTGATGCAGGCAGGCGCGCACATGGTCAAGCTCGAAGGCGGTGGCTGGACGGCACCGACGGTGGAATTTTTGGTGCAGCGCGGCGTGCCCGTCTGCGCCCACCTGGGGCTGACGCCGCAAACCGTGCACGCCCTGGGCGGCTACCGCGTACAAGGCAAAACCGAAGAAGCCGCCCGCACCCTGCGCAAAGACGCCCACGACTTGCAAGACGCTGGCGCCACCATGCTGGTGCTGGAGATGGTGCCCGCCCCCCTGGCTGCAGAGCTGACTGCCGAACTGCCCCACTGCCACACCATCGGCATTGGCGCAGGCAACGGCACCGCAGGCCAGGTGCTGGTGCTGCACGACATGCTGGGCATGAACCTGGGCAAGATGCCCAAGTTCGTCCACAACTTCATGCAGGACGCTGGCAGCGTGCGCGGCGCCATGGAAGCCTATGTGCAGGCTGTCAAACAAGGCCGCTTCCCCGACAACGCGCTGCACGCCTGGTAATTCGCCTGGTAAGCCCTTCTGAATACAAGCACAAAGCCCCGCCCCATGCTCATCACCCACACCATCGACGAACTGCGCCAGGCCCTGGCCCCCTACCGCCGCCCCGCCTTTGTGCCCACCATGGGCAACCTGCACGAAGGCCATATCAGCCTGGTGCGCCAGGCCAAGCCCCTGGGCGATGTGACGGTGGCCAGCATCTTTGTGAACCGCCTGCAGTTCTTGCCGCACGAAGACTTTGACAGCTACCCCCGCACCTGGGAAGCCGACTGCGCTGCCCTGCAAGCCGCAGGCTGCGACGTGCTGTTTGCCCCGCGCGAAGCCGACCTGTACCCCGAGCCGCAAACCTTCAAGGTGCACCCCGACGCCGCCCTGGCCGACCTGCTGGAAGGCCACTTTCGCCCCGGCTTTTTCACCGGCGTGGCCACCGTGGTGATGAAGCTGTTTGCCTGCGTGCTGGGCCAGACCGGCGGCGTGGCCGTGTTTGGCAAAAAGGACTACCAGCAGCTCATGGTCATCCGCCAGATGGTGCAGCAGTTTGCGCTGCCCATCACCATCGTGGCAGGCGACACCGCCCGCGCACCCGATGGCCTGGCCCTGAGCTCACGCAACGGGTATCTGAGCCTGCAAGAACGCCAGGAAGCCGTGGCCCTGTCGCAAGCCCTGCAACACCTGAGCGAACGCTGGCTGCAGGCCCTGCAGCAAAGCGACATCACCGCCCCGCCCCACGCGCTAGAGGCACAGGCCATGGACGTGCTGCGCGCCCGTGGCTGGCAGCCCGACTACCTCACCGTGCGCCGCCGCACCGACCTGCAACCCGCCACCGCCCACGATGGCCCCGGCACCCTGGTGGCCCTGGGCGCAGCGCGGCTGGGCAGCACGCGGTTGATTGACAACCTGGAGTTTTGATCTACCGAGCCCCGCGCAAAAGCCCTTGACGCGGTAAGCAAGGCGATCGAGCGAACACCGCGCACCCACTAGCCCAAGGTTGATTGCTATTGAATCAATAGCACCCCGCGCTTAGTCAGCATGCGCCAGGTCCCTTTTTTGTCTGATTGGCGACCTGCCTCAGACGCCTTATCGTCCCCACCCGTTCTTCGGCGATAGCGCGAAAGCACGTCTGCCGCGCGCCTGGCGGCACTGCGATACCGGCGGCTGATGCGCAGCAAGCAAGGCTCGGTAGCGCCGCCCTTACCTGCCCGTGAACATGAAGTAGGCCAGCACGCACACCGCCAGCGCCACGATCAGCCGGGCAATCCAGGGGGTGACCAGCCACGCACCCAACACCAGCGCCACCCGCCCCCACAGGCGCGGCGAATGCAAGGGACTTTGGCCTGGGGCAGGAGGGGTGCCGGGTGCCGGATTCTTGGCCTGCAACGGGTAACCGCACGCCGGGCAAGCGGGCGCGTGGGACGACACCTCACGGCCGCATTCAGGACAACGCACTAACGCCATCGCTTACCTCCCTTCCTTGGCAGGCACGCCGATGAGGATTTGCACGCGCCGGTTCAGCTGCCGCCCGTCGGGGTCATCCCGACCATCGGGGGTGGTGTTGGGTGCCACGGGGTGGCGCTTGCCTTTGCCTTCGACCCGCGCCTGCCGACCCGTTTGCTGCTGCAGTGCACGCGCTACCGCTTCGGCCCGCCGCAGTGACAGCGCATCGTTGTACGCATCGGCGCCCTTGCCATCGGTGTGACCCAGCACCGACAGCGGCGCCGTGGCATAGCTCTTGATGAGTTCAGCCGCCTTGGTCAGCGAGGCAGTCGCATCGGGACGCAGCTCTGCCTTGTCAAAGTCGAACAGCACGTCTGCGGGCAGATCGATGGAGATGGCCTGCTCAGGCGTGGGCTGCGCCTTGAGCTCCACCAGCAGCGCACGGGTTTGCTCCAGCCGCTGTGGCGGTACCTCGGCTTCGCGCAGCACGGTTTGGGGGCCGGTCTTGCGCTGCAGAGCCGTGTCCTGAGTCCGGCTGGTCAGCGCACCAGACGTTTCTTGCGGCCGCAGCGTAGTGGCTGGCGCCGTCGGCGCCGGGGCCAGCCGTGTGGGCACGTCGGCCAAGGTGCGGCCACTGCGCACCACGTCCAGGGCCTGGGCTGGCCCGCAGGCAGCCAAGCTCACCGCCAACACCCATGCCATCACGCCGAAGCGCGGCGCGCACCGACCGCCGCGCATTGCAGCAAGCTGGTACCGCATCAGCCGCCCTGCAGGGGCAAATCGACCACCAGGCCGGGGGCCACAATGTTGTCGCCCTGATTGCCTTCGTTGAACACGAGCTTGAGCTTGCGTGCAGAAGGCGCCACCGCGCCCATGAAGACCAGCTGACCATCCAGCGTCTCGCCTTCACGGATGGTGATATCGCGGTTGTTGTCGGGGCGTTTGATGTGCAAGCGCGCCCCACTTTCGTCTTGGAGGTAGGTGTCGGCCAGCGCCAGCATGGTGGTATCGGTGATGCGGTTGGCAAACGAAATGCTCACATCCAGCACCGTGGCATCTGCCCCCATCTCCACGGCTTTGACACGCACCGTGACACCCGCTGCAGCCACCCCCTGCACTTGCAGCGGAACACGCTGGGGCACCTTGGTCGATGCAGTCGATGCCGTCGATGCCAGCGCCGAAGTCGATACCGACGGGGCCGTCGATGCCGCAGATGCCGCAGATGCCGCAGATGCAGGCAGGGTTGCAGGCGATGCGGCCCCAGCCGGTGACGGCAGCGCAGCGGGTGCAACTGAAGGCTGCGCAGCCGTGGTGCCCGGTGCCGAAGCGGCGGCTGGCGCATCGGGTGCGCGGTCCTTGCACGCGGCCAGCAGCAGCGCAGCTGCGGCAACCACAGCCACCAGCCCAGGGCCCTGAGACAGCGCCGCCGCGCTCGGCCGCGCCTTACACATCGAAACCACGGAATGCAATGCCTGCGGAGAAATTTTCATGGTGCTCCATCAAAAAACGGGATAACGCCGATGCAGGGCAGCCACCGGCGCAATCACATCCTGAAGAAGACGCCAAGGCGGTGGGCCTGGCCCAGTGCTGCGGGCCATGGCATGCACGCCATGCGGCCCCGCCGGGTATTTTTGACGGCCCCATGGGATGGGACGTAATCAAATGTGTGCCCCAACCCAAGGCATACAACCACCCCGCGCCACGCCCTCACCCATTCGGGGTGCGCGCACCACACCCTCAGCCGTTCGGGCAGAGCCTGTCGAAGCCAGGGCACGCACCCAATCACTCTCAAATTCATAGCTGCCAGCGCTTTATTTATAAGCGCTAGAGGCCAATTTACTCATTACCCAGCGCACAGCAGCCACACCCCCCCTCTCCCCTTGCGGGAGAGGGCTGGGGAAAGGGGTGGAACCAGCGCAGCGCTTCGACAGAACCTCAGCGTGAACGGTAGGGGGGATGCACACCCGCGCCACCTTGCACCGCACCAGCCCCACGGCCCCAACCCCGCACCACCCGTTCGGGCTGAGCCCATCGAAGCCAGGGCACGGCTCAATCGCTCTCTAATTCATAGCTGCCAGCGCTTTATCCACAAGCGCTACAGCCATTTTTCATCTTAGAGCGGATAACAAAACACAGCGTAGCGGTTCTGGCTAGGCGCCGCGTCGCAGGCAGTACGGGTAGTACGACAAGACGCGGCAACGACGCCAGAAGGGTTTTGTTAGCCGCTCTTAAACCTGCACCGCCGCCTTGCGCCCCCGGCCTGTGCTGGCCTTGGGTGCCGAGGCGCGCTCGGCCTGCAGGCGGCGCAGCAGCTCTGCGGCGGGTTCGTCGTTCGGGTCTTGCGGCACCAGTTCACCGCGAAACGCCTTGGCCAGCAGCGCGGGGGTCAGGCGCGTGGCGGCAGTCTGCGCCTGGGCCAGGCGGGCTTCGAGCCGGTCGGCAAAGGCGAACAGGGTTTCTACGCGGCGGACGATTTCGGTTTGTTCTTCGAGGCTCGGCAAATGAATTTCCACCTCTTCCAAAACGCCAAGATTGATGTTCTTCTGTGCTGTTGCTGGCGCTAATCGTTCAAGGTCATCTTTGCGAACATCGATCGACCATTTGATAAATCGAGGCAAACAGCAAGCTTCATTCGCTACAAAACCAACCACGCTATCCGGGAAACACGCTGGATAGGAAAGCAATGCTGTGTCGGCAATATTTGCAGCAATGGTGATGCACAGAGTGTTTGCAGGCCACAACTTGCTCTGGTCTAAGCCAAAGTCGCTGTAGGTCTGCTTGTGCGATGTGATCCATTGGTTAGCGTTCGCCACGTCGCCGGTTTGTACGAATGGGTGAACACCTCCGTAGAGACGAGGGTCATTACGCGGCCGGTGTTTGGACTTTCCGCGGCCCAACTCGCCTAAATCATTCAGTTTTTCGGTCTTCCATTCGCTAATGTCCGGCTGGCCTGCGCGCCAATCCTCCGTCAACCGCCCCGAGGTGGCGGCGGCGAGGACGGATTGGCGGAAGCGTTTGAGCAGGGGGGCGACGCGGGCCAGGCGGGTGTTGACGGCGTCTACGCGGGTGAGGACAGTGTCGAGTTTGTCGGCGATGCGTTTTTGCTCTTGTCTCGGAGGAAGTGAAATCTCAGTGGCTTCAAAAACACCTTTGGTCACATGCTGCAAACCGGCACCGCCATGTGCCACTCCGATTAGTTCTGTCAGCTTTTGGTTGATCGCGTGACGGAAGAAGCGGCGGTCAAGCAGCTTCTCATCAAAGTCGACTCGGAATATGTGTTGGTTGAGAAGCGCATTGCCGCCACGCCACACGTGTGCGCCGAAAGAAGTGCCAGGTGTTCCTGACCAAGCAAATAGGAGCTCGCCGCCTTCCAAATAGTGCTTGGAGTCGTAGGGTCCGCTGTAGTAATTGAACGAAGCGTCTGGTTTGTTGAGATTCTGAATTCGGACAATGGGCAAACCCGAATTGCTCCATTCGGTCGGTTTGAATGCCCGCCCGTTTTTGAGGTCGCAAAGATTGCCGATCGGCGATCTCTTCCAATTCGTAGGCAGATCGCTCATTCCGCCACCTCCCCCAACTCCACCAAGATCGCTTCCAACTCCGCCACCGCCGCATTCAACTCCTCCACCGCCTCCCGCGCCAGCACGGCGGGTTCGGGCAAATCGGCCGCGTCTTCGGCGTTGTCGTCTTTGAGCCACGCAATGTCCAGGCTGTCGCCGCGCTCGTTCGCAATCCACTCGCGGCTGAAGCGGCGAAAGCGGCCTTGCTCGCCCTGGTCTTGGCGCGGGGCCTTGCCGTTGGGGTCGGTGCCGTAGGCGGCCACAAAGTCGGCAAAGTGGGCGTTGGTGAGGGGGGTGCGTTTGCCAAACTTGGGGGCGTTGGCGCGCATGTCGTACACCCACACTTCTTGCGTGCTGCCGGTGGCGGCCTGGCTTACTTTTTCAAAAAACAGCACGTTGGTTTTGACGCCCTGGGCGTAGAAGATGCCGGTGGGCAGCCGCAATATGGTGTGCAGGCGGCATTTGTCCATGAGGTCGCGGCGCACGTCGGCGCCCACGCCGGCTTCAAACAGCACGTTGTCGGGCAGCACCACGGCGGCTCGGCCGCCGTCTTTGAGGTGGCGCACGATGTGCTGCAAGAAGGCCAGTTGCTTGTTGCTGGTGGCAAACGTGAGGTCGTCGCGCGTGGGGCCACCGCCGCCTTTGGCGGTGCCAAAGGGCGGGTTGCTCAGCATCACGTCGCTGCGGGGCAGGCTGCTGCCTGCGCTGGCCAGGGTGTTGCCCAGGTGCACCACGCCCTGGTCGTCGCCTTCCATGCCGTGCAGCAGGCAGTTCATCAGCGCCAGGCGCCGGGTGCTGGTGACCAGCTCCATGCCAATGAAGGCGTGGTTGCGCTGGAACTGGCGCTCGCGCTCGGTCAGGTCGTACAGGTTGTCGGTGCGTTCTTTGATGGCGCGGTCGGCCGCTATCAAAAAGCCGCCGGTGCCTGCGGCGGGGTCTTGCACCGTTTCGCCCGCCTGGGGCTTGATGACCTGGATGATGGTGTCAATGAGCGGGCGCGGGGTGAAATACTGGCCTGCGCCGCTTTTGGTTTCGCTGGCGTTCTTCTCCAGCAGGCCTTCGTACAAATCGCCCAGGCCGTCGCGCTCGGCGCTGAACCAGTCGATGCCGTCGAGGCTTTTAACAAGCTGCTCGAGGTGGCGCGGCTCCTTCAGGCTGGTTTGCGCGTCGGCGTAGATGGCGGCAATGAGGGGGTCGGTGCTTTGGCTGAGCTTGAGCAGCGCTTCTTTGTAGTACAGCAGCAAGTCCATGCCACTGCGCCGCGTGAACTCGCCCCAGCGGGCGTAGTCGGGCAGCTTGTGCTTGTGCAGCACGCCGCTTTCGGTGCTTTCGTGCTCCATTTTGATGAAGAGCAGCAGCACCAGCTCGGTCACGTAGTCGCTGTAGTTGATGCCGTCGTCGCGCAGCACGTCGCACAGGTTCCAGAGTTTCTGGACGATGTCTTGGGTGGTCATGGTTTTTTTAGAGTGCAGAGAGGGGAATGGCCCAGAGGCCGTTGCCAAATGGCAGGGCATGGGTGCCGTCGTACAGCACGATGCCGGTGATGAAGTCGCTGCCCGCCAGCGCTTGCAAGCGTTTGAGGCCTTTGAAGTCTTGTGGGTTGACCTGAGCGGCCGCCTTGACTTCGACGCCGATGACCTGGCGCAGCGAGTCTTCCAGCACAAAGTCCACCTCCACCTGGTCTTTGTCGCGGTAATGTGAGAGGAACCACATGTCGGCACTGAGGGCGATGGCTTTGCGCAACTCGGCATACACCCACGTTTCGAGGGTTGCGCCCCAGCGATCGCGCTGCGTGAGCAAAAGATCTGGGGAAAGGCGTTGCAGCGTTGCCTGGAGCCCGGCATCCAGAAAGTGCAGCTTGGGCGTTTTGATGAGGCGGTTGCCTTCATGGCGGCTCCACGCTGGCAGACGCTGAATCAGAAACAGGCGTTCAAGGATGGTGATGTATTTGTCCAGCGTGCGCGTGTTGAGCCCGAGTTGCGCGCCAGTTTGTGTGGCATTCAGGAGTTGACCGCATTGGGTGGCCAGAACGCTCAGCAGGCGTGGCATTTGGCTCAGGTGCTCAATGTGTGCGATGTCGCGCACGTCGCGCTCCACCAAGGTGGTGATGTAGTCCCGCGCCCAGGACTGGCGCCTTGCGCTGGTGGCCCGGCGCCGCATTTCCGGGTAGCCACCCGCGAGTGCATGCTCCACCATGCTGGCTTTGCCAGCAACGGGGGGGATGGCCCAGTCGGCATGGGTGATGGGCCAGTCTTGCTGTTGTGCGCGTTGCAAAAAGTCGTTGGGGCGCCGTTGCAGCTCTGCCTGCGACAGGGGCAGCAGGGTGTGGACCTCCATGCGCCCCGCCAAGCTGTCGGCCATTTGCGGCAAGGCCAGTACGTTGGCGGATCCTGTCAGCAGGAAGCGACCGGGGCGCTGGTCTTCGTCGACGGCCATTTTTAAGGCCAGCATGAGCTGCGGTGCTCGCTGCACCTCATCGATGATGGCCCTGTCCAGCTGGCGAATCAGCCCCACCGGGTCTTGCTGCGCAAGAGCAGCCATGTTGGGGTCGTCCAGCGTGATGTAGCGCATGTCGCCCCCGAGCTGGCGTACCAGTGTGGTCTTACCACATTGGCGTGGGCCATTGACCAGCACCACCCGCGTGTCCAGCAAGGATTCCTGAACGTTGTGGGTGAGGTGGCGCGGTATCCAGTCAGCCGAAGGGGATGGAGGGGTGTTCATGGGGGCTGGTTGCTGGGCGTTGGCGCTCGTCCAATCGCGCGTTGGCAAAGCGTCCAATATTGTATTTGTGTTGCGTCCAATTATGCATTAAGTATGCGTCCAATCTTGTATTGATGTCGCCTACGGCCACCAATACGACGTGATTTCGGCCAGCACCGGGTCCCACAGGCGTGGTCGGGCATGGGGTTTGCAGAGGTTCACGCGTCCAGTCGGTGGTGGTTCAGAGTCCAGGTGTCCAAGGCAAGATCGAGCAAGGCTTGCTGGCGCTGTGCGATGGCGGCTCCGTCCCACTGGGCAGTGCGGAAGTTGACCGCAGCCAGGGAAGCTAAACGGTTGACAGCCGTATTCACTCCGATGGCGAAGGTGTGGTTCAGCAGCTGGGTGCTGAGCAAGCCTGACTTGGCGTATTCGGCCTGCTTGTCGGCGAACCAGGTGCCTTGCAGGTCGTTGTGCTTGTTGACGGCCTGGTTGATCACGCTCTCTAGCAAGGTGACGTTGCCCAGCCGGTACACATGGCCTTCATAGTCTGCACGGCTGGCGGCCAAAGCCGATGGAATGGCACCATCGCGCGGCGTCTGGGGCAGGATGTGCTCGATCTGCAAGCCATCGATGTAGCGCAGGCCTTTTTGCGGGGTGTTGCACAGGTCGAGCAACTGGTTCTCCATACGGCCGAGCACGTAGCGCAAGCGGTACAGGGGGTGGTAGTCGTTGTCGCGCAGGGCCAGGAAGCGCTGACGGAACTCGCCCAGCTTGTCTTTCAGGTACGGCACGAGCGTGGTTTCGATGACGGGGGCGATCTCCGCCTCGGATTTCAGGCCGCGCAACTTGGCAGCCCATTGCACAAACAACCGCTCGTTGTTCTTGGCCTGTATGCCCAGGGTGTTGCTGTAGAAGAAAAAGCTTTCAATCTGCTGGGCAAGGTAGTTGATGGCTTCTGCGGTGCTGTTGTGGTCCAGCGCCAGCAGCAAGATCAGGTGCTGGCGCGACTTGACCTTGTTCATGAACCCGATGCGGGTGACGGAGGGGTAATCGCCACCATCGTTCATCAGTTCGGTGGCGCGCACCAGATCGGCATAGCGACGCGCGCCCTTTTCCAGCTCCACGGCCAGCTCATAGGGCGCCTGTTCGTAGCGCAGGCGCTGCTTGCCCTCAGCCGAAATGATCCATTTGTAAATCTCGTCCTCGCGCAAGATGCCGTCGTAGTAGCGCGCCATGAGGAAGTAGCGCAGGAACCGCAGCGGGCTGTCTCCTTCGCGGGCGCGCTCCAGGTGGCCCGTGAGTTCTTTCCACTTGCCCTTGATACGGTCGAAATCGTTGCCTTTGGCCTCTTTGAAAAGCAGGTTCTTGACCAGATCCATCGCATTGAGGCCCGCACCCCGCTGGTTGATGGTTTCAAAGATCTTCAGGGCACTGCTGAGGTTTTCAGACTCGATGACAACGAGGTCAATCTTGGTGAGGAAGTAGTACGCGTACTCTGCCAATACCCCCAGGCCCGCGTCCAGATACTTTTGCAGATGCTGCTTGATGCGCTCGTAAGCAGCATGCATGCGTTCGATGGAAAGGGTGCTGCTCGGCGGGAGCGGCTTGCCCAGGATCAATTGCAGCAGGAAGTCTTTGCTTTCCTCGTACTGCAATTCCAAGCGCACTTGTACTTGCTTGGATTGCATGTCAAAGCTGGACAACCAGGCCTGGATGGTCTTGAGGTAATGCTCCTGGACTGCATCCAGCGGCTGACCGGTCAGCAGGTCCCGCAGCGCGCACATGGTGATGACGGTGGTGGTGAGCCGTTGCTGTCCATCAATCACGTCATGTTTACTGCCGTTTTTGACAATGATGATGGAGCCGATGAAGTAGCTGCTGGGCGCTTTGGCGTCCGGGTCGAATTCATTGGCAATGTCTGCCAGAAACTGCTCTACCTGATCCTCAACTTCCCACACGTACTCCCGTTGGTAGTCGGGCACCAGAAAGTGGTAGTCCTTGAGCTTTTCGATGGTGTGAACCTGTGCTTTTACTTCCATGAAGCTTTACTCGATTGAATGGGAAAGATGGCCAGACCGAGGGAATGTGCCTGGCGAATAAAACGCGGAGGTGTTATTTACCCAAGCCTAGCCGGGTATCGCTGCGGATGGGTGAATCTCTACCGTCAAGCCCATGCGAAAGGCAGCCACGATGGACGGTGGAGTCAAAACTCGTACGCGGGTGTTTGCTGGCAACGCTGGCGCTGGACTGTACCCATGAAATGACCAACGCCACAGCCCACCTGTGCCCAACAACAACGCGCGATCACCTTCTTGCACCATCGTCCCCACGGGCAGCTCGCTTACACAGGCGTCGTAGGTGCGCTTGGCTTTGTCAGGGCCCACGCGCTCTGCGTGCAAGGCTGTATCGATCTGGGCGATGGGCAGCCGAGCTTGGGCGGTTGCCACCACATGCTCGGGGCGGTTGGCAGCAGTCCAGATGCGATTGAACGCATCGTGTTTTTCACGCTGGCAAACACGGCAGGGACGGTGGCCCGCAGCGTAGGCAGTGGCCTCGTCCAAAAAGAACAGTTCGGAATAAGTGCCTTGAGTGAAAGGTGAGCGCTTTTGAAAGCTGGCGTCCAAACAGCAAGTCACCCAGCTTTTGTTGGCCCAGCGGCGCACGATCTGGTCGCGCTCGTCGTGCAGGATGCCCCGATTGCCCATGAGGGTGCCGCGCGCGCGCACTGCGTGCAAAGCCCCGGTGGGGTCTACCTTGTTCTGGAGGGGCGCCGAGCGGGTCGAAGAAGTTGTCATTTTGAATACTGAATAAGCGCACTCAACGGATGCCAGCAAACAACACGATGACTTGCTGCGATCCATCAAGCTGTGAAAACGTGCCCTGGACAAAGTGAAGCGTAGAAAAATGCCGTGCGAACTCACTGCGGGCACGCGTCCAATCTGGAATCAAGCACTCTTCCAAGCGCCTCTCACGCCGCCCTCGGCCACAGCGATTCGGCCAGCTGGTCCATCACGCCATCGAGCTGGCCGCCCAGCAGTTTGTCGAGCTGCTTGGCGCCGCCGTCGGTGGCGAAGGCATCGTTGACAAAAGCGAGGTCTAGCACCAGCTCGTGGCGCAGTTGTTTGCCCAGGCGGTCTAGCCAGCGCAGTTGCACGGGCGTCCAGGCGCGGGACTGGCGGATGGTTTGCATGGCGGCTTGCACGCGCTGGTCAAACGGCACCAACGCCTCGCCCAGGGCGGCCTGGCGGATGTAGGCGATGATGCCGGCGGCAATGTCCTGGTTGCTTTGGTTGCGCCAGGCGGCTTTGAGCTTGGCCTCTGTGTAGCCCGCTTCGTCCAGCAGCAGGCGCACTTCTTTGAGCTGTGCGCGGGTGAGGTCTTTGGGGCGGTTGACCACCACCGACAGCGCTGCCGACTGGTTGAGCTGCTGGCGCACAAAGGCGGTGAAGCTGTCCAGGTAGTCCGCAGGCTTGGCGTAGCTGCCCCAGCTTTGCTCTCGGGCCACCAGTTCATCAGCGTGGCCTGACAGCACGGGCATGTAGGCGGTGCCCAGCAGTTGGCGCACTTCGGCCAGTTGCTGCACCAGGCGGGTGTTGCGGCGCAAAAAGTCTGCCGCTGCGGCGGTGCCTTGTTCTTTGCCCAGCTGGTGCAGGTGGCGGTGCAGTTGCGCGGGGGGCACGCCCCACTGCTCTTGCAGCTGGGCCAGGCGCTCGCGCAGGGCGGGCTTTTTGTCGGCCTTGTGTTCGGCGTCGCGCAGCAGGCGCATCACTTTTTGGCCGAGCTGGTCGAGCACATCATCAGCATGGGTGCGGCCGGGGCCGCTGCCGGGGGTGGTGTAGGCGGTGGGGTGGTTCAGCTCGTCCAGCAGTTGCTCCACCGTGACCTTGGGGTCTTTGACCAGGGGCTGCATGGTGTTGACGGCCTGCAAGGTGGCGTACAGATCGACGGGGTCGTAAATCTTGAACACGGTTTTACCGATGGCGTCACACCGGCGGGTGGCGCGGCCAATCATTTGCTCGTACAGGATGCGCGACTTGACGCGGCGCATGAAGACGAGGTGGCTGATGGCGGGCACGTCGATGCCGGTGGTGAGCAGATCGACGGTGATGGCGATGCTGGGAAAGCGCTCGTTTTTGTAGCGGCGGATGAGCTGGTCCACCTTGTCCGAAGCGCCGGTGATTTTTTCGACCGCCGCCTGGTTGTAGCTGTCGCCGTACAGGTCGGCAAAGGCCTGGCCCAGCAGGCGTTTGACCATGTCGGCGTGGGCGTCGGTGGCGCAAAAAATCAGGGTTTTTTCCTCGCCCATCGGGTCCAGCTCTTGCGCGAGCTGCTGGCAGATGACGCGGTTGAAGTCTTCGTTGATGACGCGGCGGTTGAAGGATTCGAGCTCGAAGTGCAGCTCGTCTTCCAGCTCGGCGGATTCGACTTCGCCGGTGGAGAGGTTCAGCGCCTCGACCTGCTGGCCTTTGTCGAAGTGGATGCCGTGGCGGCTGAGCAGGGTTTCGTAGCGGATGGGCGGCTCGTGGTCGATGAGCCAGTCGTCGGCGACGGCTTCGCGGTAGCTGTAGGTGTAGACGGGTTTGCCAAAGATGTCGGTGGTGTGCTTGGCGGGCGTGGCCGTGAGGCCAATCTTGACGGCGTCGAAATAGTCGAGCACGCGGCGATAGCTGCTGAGGTACTGGGCGGGGTCGCGCAGGGCCTGCTCGCCTTCGGTCATGTCCTGGTCCAGCGTGTAGCCCCGGTGGGCTTCGTCCACGATGATGCAGTCGAACGCATCGAGCGGGGGCGGTGCATCGCTGGCAAAAATGCGGCGCACCATGGCCTGCACGGTGGCCACCTGCACGCGGGTTTCGGCCTCGGCGGCCATGTCGCCCAGTTCGGCCACGTTGTAGATTTTGGACAGGGGCATGCCGCCTTCGAGCGGGGCTTCGTTGAAGGCGTCTTGCGCCTGGTCGCCCAGCGCGGTGCGGTCTACCAAAAACAGGATGCGGCGAAAGCGCTCGGCCTTCAAAAACCGGTACATCAGGCCAATGATGGTGCGCGTTTTGCCGGTGCCGGTGGCCATGGCCAGCAGGCATTGCGACTGGCCCGCCGCCAGGGCGTGCTCCACCGCCGCAATGGCGTGCTGCTGGTAGTCGCGCAGGCGCAGGTAGGCATAGCCCTCTTGCTGCAGCTTGGCCTCGGCCGTGGCGCGGCTGCGCCGCAGCAGGTCAAGCAGGCCATCGGGCGTGTGAAAGCCTTGCAGCGGGCGGGCCAGTTGCGCGGGGTGGCGCAGGTCACGAAACCAGGTGCCGCTGGCCTCGGGGCTTTGCTTGACCAGCGGGCGGCCGTTGCACGAGTAGGCAAACGGCAGCGCAAAGTGCTGGCCCGCGCCATCGGGCCATGGCTGGTCGCGGCCTTCGGCAACCCAGGGGGCGGCCCATTCGACATCCATGGACAGGCCGCGGGCGTAGCGTTCAGCCTGGGCCATCTTGCCCGCCACGTTCACGTTCAGGCGCTTGGCCTCTACGGCGGCCACGGGTGTGAGGCCCGCAAACAGCACGTAGTCGGCACTTTGGCGGCCCTGGGTGGGCCATTCGGCAATGGCGAGGTGGCGGTGGCGCTCGGGGCGCGTGCCCTGGGCGTAGGTCAGGCGGGCGCTGTCTGCCTCCCAGCCTGCGTCGCGAAGCATCTGGTCGATGAGCAGGCGGGTGGAGGCTTCGTCCATGGCCACCTGCTGGGCGGCCTGGGCTGAGCGTTCGGCCCACAGGCGCAGAGCGGCGGCATCAGCCTTGGCAGGGTCGGCATCGGGCGGGGTGCGCGGGCGCTCGTCCAGCGCCTTTTGCAGCTCGGCCAAGCGCTGGCTGGCTTCGTCGGCCAGTTGCTCGTAAATGGCGCGCTCTTCCTGCGCACGCAGGGCCATGTCGCGCTCTTGCGCGGCCTGGGCTTCGAGCAGCTGGGCGATTTCTGCCTGCGCGGCCTGGGCGGTTTGGGTTTGTTGGAGTTGGCCTTGCAATGCGGCGATTTGCTGCTGCAAGGTGACGAGCTTTTGGCTGGGGTCATCGGGCAGCACAAACGGGCCGGGCTTGAACTGCGGCGCGTTGCCAAAGGTGCGGTGGAACCACAGGGCCAGCTCGCGGGCCAGCTTGATGGATTCAAGCCCCTCGCGGTAGCCAATGCGGTGGTTGACCTGGTGCGCCGCCTCGTTGCCGCGCTGGCGCAGCGCGTGCAATATTTGGCGCACTTGCGGGTCCAGCCCCAGGCGCTGGTCCACGGCGCGCAGCAGCTCGGCCTGGGTGCTTTGGCCCACTGTGAGGCCAATGCGCTCTGCTACCTCTTGCGTGAGGCTTTCGGCCAGCAGGCGCAGTTTGAGGACGCAACTGGCGGGGTCGTAGGGGTAGAGGCGTTCGGCGGTGGCACCCAGCTCGGCCAGCAGGGGCGAGTGGGCGGACAGAAAACTGAAGTTGCTCGTGCTCATCGGGCCCGCTGGTGTCCAAATGTTAACTGGGCCACAGCATAACCCGCCCTGCCCGGCCATTGCCGGACACAACGCAGCAGGGGCCACTTGGGATGGCCCCTGCTGGTGCGATCAATCCACCACCGTCAACTTCGCCACACTCAACGCCAGCCACTTGGTACCGTGGCGGGGGAAGTTGACCTGGGCGCGGGCATCGTCGCCCGTGCCTTCAATGGCCAGCACCTTGCCTTCGCCAAACTTGGTGTGGAACACAGCGATGCCTGCGCGCAGCCCGTGCGAGGGGGCTGCCTTTTGGGGGGGCACGGGTGGGCTGGCAAAGGTTTCAGACTTGAAGCCAAACGAGCCTCTAGCGCCCGACTGGTAAGCGCTACCAGCTCCTGAATTAGGAGCATACGAGCCAAAGCCCTGCTGCTTGGGCGTGATCCATTTCAGGCACTCTTCGGGCAGTTCGTCAAAGAAGCGGCTCTTGACGTTGTAGCGCGTCTGGCCGTGCAGCATGCGCGTTTGCGAATGGCTGAGGTACAGGCGCTTGCGGGCGCGGGTGATGGCCACGTACATCAGGCGGCGCTCTTCTTCCAGCCCGTCGCGGTCGCTGGAGGAGTTGTCGTGCGGGAACAAGCCCTCTTCCAGGCCGCCGATGAACACGGCGTCAAACTCCAGCCCCTTGCTGGCGTGCACGGTCATGAGTTGCACGGCGTCTTGCCCGGCCTGGGCCTGGTTGTCGCCGGCCTCCAGCGCAGCGTGGGTAAGGAAGGCGACCAGGGGCGACAGGGTTTCGCCGGTGTCGGCATCGATGATGCCTGCGGGGTTGGCGGGGTTAGTGGGTTTCAGCGGCTCGTCCAGCACGGGGGCGTTCGGGTCCAGGCCTTGGCTGACGGCACTCTGCGTGAGCGGCTGGCCGTGCTCATCCAGTGGGAGGGCCACGGCATCGCGGCCAAAGCCTTCTTGCGTGACAAAGCTCTCAGCGGCGTTGACCAGTTCCTGCAAGTTCTCGATGCGGTCTGCGCCTTCTTTTTCGGTGCGGAAGTGCTCCACCAGCCCGCTGGATTCGAGCATCTGCTCGATGATGCCGCGCAGCGACTGGCCCTCGGTCTGCTCACGCAGCACGTCGATCATGGCGACGAAGGCCTTGAAGTTGGTTCCGGCCTTGCCGGGCACGGCGCTCACGGCATCGTGCAGCGAGCAGCCTGCGGCGCGGGCGGCGTCCTGCAGCACTTCAATGCTGCGCGCGCCAATGCCGCGCGGCGGAAAGTTGACGACGCGCAGAAAGCTGGTGTCGTCGTTCGGGTTCTCCAGCAAGCGCAGGTAGGCCAGCGCGTGCTTGATTTCGGCACGTTCAAAAAAGCGCAGGCCGCCATACACGCGGTACGGCACGCTGGCATTGAACAGGGCCGATTCAATCACCCGGCTTTGCGCGTTGCTGCGGTAGAGCACAGCGATTTCTTTGCGCTCAAAACCGTCGCTGCGCACCAGTTGCTTGATCTCGTCCACCATCCACTGCGCCTCGGCCAGGTCAGAGCTGGCCTCGTAAACGCGCACGGGTTCGCCCGCGCCCTGCGTGGTGCGCAGGTTTTTGCCCAGGCGGCGGCTGTTGTGGCCGATGAGGTGGTTGGCCGAATCAAGAATGTTGCTGTAGCTGCGGTAGTTCTGCTCCAGCTTGATCTGGTGCTGCACGTCAAACTCGCGCACAAAGTCGGCCATGTTGCCCACGCGTGCGCCGCGAAAGGCGTAGATGCTCTGGTCGTCATCGCCCACAGCCATCACGCTGGCGTGGCTTTGCAGGCGGCCCGCCACTTCGTCGCCCGCGATCTGCTTGAGCCACAGGTACTGCAGGCGGTTGGTGTCCTGAAACTCATCGACCAGGATGTGGCGGAAGCGCCGCTGGTAATGCTCACGAATCGGATCGTTGTCGCGCAGCAGCTCGTAAGAGCGCAGCATCAGCTCGCCAAAGTCCACCACGCCTTCGCGCTGGCACTGCTCTTCGTAGAGCTGGTAAAGCTCGATCTTCTTGCGGCCATCGGCATCGTACGCAGGTACATCGCCGGGGCGCATGCCCTCTTCCTTGCAGCCCGCAATGAAGTAGGCCAGTTGCTTGGGCGGAAAGCGCTCCTCGTCCACATTGAACTGCTTGCACAGCCGCTTGATGGCCGAGAGCTGGTCTTGCGTGTCCAGAATCTGGAACGCCTGTGGCAAGCCCGCGGCCTTGTGGTGCGCACGCAGCAGGCGGTTGCACAGGCCGTGGAAGGTGCCAATCCACATGCCGCGCACGTTCACCGGCAGCATGGCGGTAAGGCGCGCCACCATTTCCTTGGCGGCCTTGTTGGTGAAGGTGACGGCCAAAATGCCGCCGGGCGTGACGTGGCCGTTTTGCAGCAGCCACGCGATGCGGGTGGTGAGCACGCGCGTCTTGCCCGAGCCCGCGCCCGCCAGAATCAAGGCGTGCCCGTTGGGCAGGGTGACGGCGGCGAGTTGTTCGGGGTTGAGGCCAGCCAGCAAGGGCGACGAAGCAGGCACGCCCAATGGTGCAGCAGCGGATGGGGGCACCGACTCATCGGGCGCCCCTGAAAACAGATCGTGTGGGAACATGCAGCCATTGTAGAAAGGCCACCCCCACCATGGTCCGCATTCAACCTCTTGCCCTTGCTGCCGTCGCCCTGGCGACCTGTTATGTGCCCCCTGTGGCGGCGCAGGCCAGTTGCAGCAGTGATGGCGTGCCCCGCCCCACCGCGGTGTTCGAGCGCTTCATCAGTGCCGATTGCGAAGCGTGCTGGGCCGACCCGGCCACGCCTGCACCGGGGCCATCGGCGGTGGTGCTGGACTGGATCGTGCCCACAGCCCTGGGGGATGAAGCCCCCTTGGCCGCAGCCGCCACCAACGACGCCCTGCTGCGGCTGCAAGCGCTGGGCCGTGCTGCGCCTGGCACCACCGATGTCGCGGTGCTTGCGGTGAAGAAAGCCCCCACCTACCGCGTGCGCGTAGCCCACGGCCTGCCGCTCAATGACTACCTGGGCACCGGCATCGCCTTCAAGCCGCACCGAGCCAACCCAGCCGATACCTGGCAATACCACTTGCTGCTGGTGGAGTCAGTGCCTGCGGGAGCGGAAGGCACCCCTGTGGAGCGGAATTTGGTAAGAAATATGCTCCAAGGCACATGGGAAAAGCGCCACCAGATATCAAAAGCAGAGCAAACAAGAACCCGTTTTGCCTGGATGGAAAACCGCCCCATGCGCATTCCTGAAGGGGCCAAGGCAGAGCAGTTGCACATGGTGGGCTGGGTGCAGAACGCCCAAGGCGAGGTGGTGGCGGCCGCCCAATCTGTATGCAGGTAATACAGGTCATACGGATGGCGTTATGACGGCGCTGCGCCATGCGCCTAGAATCAATCACCGGGCCCAAGTTTCTTGACGCCCGGTTTTTTTGTGCCTGTGCAACCAGGGTTCGGTATTGGCTCCTACGCCCATCCCCACAAAGCCGGTCCCAAGCCAAGCGCCCCACGCTGCCGAAATGGTTCGGCAGTGCCTTTTCAAAGGAGCTTGGAATCTCATGGAAATCTTCGACTACGACAACATCCTGCTGCTGCCACGCAAGTGCCGTGTGGAAAGCCGATCGGAATGCGATGCCGGCGTGGAGCTGGGCGGACGGCGTTTTCGCCTGCCGGTCGTGCCCGCCAACATGAAGACGGTGGTGGATGAGCGGATCTGCGAGTGGATGGCGAAAAACGGCTACTTCTACGTGATGCACCGTTTTGATCTGGACAACCTGCAGTTTGTGAAAGACATGCACGCCAAGGGCTGCTACGCGTCGATCTCCCTGGGGGTGAAACAACCCGATTACGACACGGTGGACCAACTCGTGGCCCAAGGCCTGGTGCCCGAATACATCACCATCGACATCGCCCACGGCCATGCCGACAGCGTGAAGAACATGATCGGCTACCTCAAGCAAAAGCTGCCGCAATCCTTCGTGATTGCCGGCAATGTGGCCACGCCCGAGGCGGTGATTGACCTGGAAAACTGGGGCGCCGATGCGACCAAGGTGGGCGTGGGCCCTGGCAAGGTGTGCATCACCAAGCTCAAGACCGGTTTTGGCACCGGCGGCTGGCAGCTCAGCGCGCTCAAGTGGTGCGCCCGTGTGGCCACCAAGCCCATCATTGCCGACGGCGGCATCCGCAGCCATGGCGACATTGCCAAGAGCGTGCGCTTTGGCGCCACCATGGTGATGATCGGCTCGTTATTTGCCGGGCATGAAGAATCCCCAGGCAAGACGGTGGAAGTGGACGGCGAGCTGTTCAAGGAGTACTACGGCTCGGCCTCGGACTTCAACAAGGGCGAGTACAAGCATGTGGAAGGCAAGCGCATCCTGGAGCCCATCAAGGGCAAGCTGGCCAACACGCTGATTGAAATGGAGCAGGACGTGCAAAGCTCCATCAGCTACGCGGGGGGCACCAAGCTCATGGACATCCGCAAGGTGAACTACGTCATCCTGGGCGGCGACAACGCAGGCGAACACCTGCTGATGTAAGCCCGGCGTGCGGTGCTAGCCAGCACCGCACTTCCGCCAACACTGCGGGCTCTTTTCAGGCACGCAGCAAATTCAGCGCCATGTGGTGCAGGTCATGGCCCGGTTTGGTCAGGGCATCCAGAATGCTGAAATGGTTCAAGCCCGGCAGGATCTGGCAACGCGGCACGACATGGGTGCCCCAGGCGTCTTGAATCAGCCGCGCCTGGCGCGCAAACTCCTCACTCTCATCGGCTCCTGCCACGCTGTACAGCAGCCCCTGGGCGGGAGCCTGCAAGCGTGCCGGGCTGGCGTCCTGCACATGCTGCTCGGTCAGGTGCAAGGATTGCTGCAGGAATGGAGCGTGCATGACGGGCTCCAGATCATGCAGACCCGAGATGGACAGCGCACTGCGCACCAGCCCGTCAGGCAAATCAGAAGCCACCAGCGGCCACACGCTGGTCAGCAGCCAGGCGGCCAGCTGCCCACCGGCGGAATGCCCGGCCACGGTGATGCGGCGGCGGTCTCCACCATGCTGCCCGATGTGGCGCCACACCCAGGCCAGTGCGGCCTCCATTTGGCGGCCAATGTGGGGGACTGTGACTGGGTGTTCAGGGGTCCCTGGGCACAGCGCATAGTTGACGACCACCACGCAGTACCCCGCCACGGTGAAAGGAGGCGCCACAAAGGAATGGTCGGACTTGTCGAGCGAGCGCCAGTAACCGCCGTGGATGAAAACCAGCACGGGCGCCAGCGCTGCGCCGGGGCGTGTCGCGGGGAAGACATCCAGGGTCTCTCCAGCCTCAGGGCCGTAGGCCAAGTCCAGCGCACAAGGGCAGTTGGCGCGCACCTGCGCGGAGTCCTGGGCCCAGCGCTGCAGGTAATCCATGTAATCAGGAACCAGCGCGCGGTTGTTGTACATGCGCTCCAGCCAGGCTGGGTCGTGCAAGGGAATGGACATCGTTCTTATCTCCTCAGAAGCGCCACATCATCCCGCCAAACCACTCCATGCTGCAAGCTACGTGACAGGCTGCTCGTTCCAAATCGGCCCATCATTCAGGACACATTTCCCCTACCTCACGCATCCAAACCAAGCATGACCACTCCTTCGCTTCGTATCGCCGTTCTCGGTATCGGCATGATGGGAAGTCCCATGGCACGCCGCCTGCAACAGGCCGGGCATACCGTGCACGCCTGGAACCGCACCCAATCCAAAGCCGATCCGCTGGCAGCGTTGGGCATTGCTGTGCATGCCACCGTCGCAGAGGCAGTAAGGCAAGCTGACATCGTGGTGAGCCTGCTGGAAAACGGTCCAGCAGTAGAGCATGTGCTGTTCCATGCGGGCGCGGCGCAAGCCATGCGCCCCGGCACCTTGTTCATTGACATGGCCTCGATTCAGCCGCGCGAGGCACGCGACCATGCCGCACGGCTTGGTGAAATGGGCCTGGCGCATCTGGACGCTCCGGTGTCTGGCGGCACGGTAGGGGCCGAGAACGGCACCCTCGCCATCATGGCCGGGGGCCGGGCAGAAGACTTCGCTCGCGCGCAACCGGTGTTCGCCGCACTGGGTCGCGCCACCCACGTGGGGCCGCACGGCAGCGGGCAGCTCGCCAAACTGGCCAACCAGATGATTGTGGGCATCACCATCGGTGCTGTGGCAGAAGCCCTGCTGTTTGCCGCCAAAGGCGGCGCCGACATGGCCAAGGTGCGCGAGGCCATCCAAGGCGGGTTTGCCGACAGCCGCATCCTGCAATTGCACGGCCAGCGCATGGTGGACCGCGACTTTGCGCCCAAGGCACGCATGGGCGTTCAACTCAAGGACATGCGCAATGCGCTGGGCACCGCCAAAGAAATAGGTTTTGACGCACCGGTCACGACCCTGTTTGAAGCTCTGTACGCCGAAGGCGTGGAACACGGCCTGGGGGAACTGGACCACAGCGGGCTATTTGTGGAGCTGGCCAGTCGCAACGCCATGCAATAAATTTTTTGCACGACTTGCGGACAACGCAAAAAATCGTGCATAATACGAGTCTCTGCAGCGATGCAGACAACTTTAAAAAGTTTGGGTTCTTAGCTCAGTTGGTAGAGCAGCGGACTCTTAATCCGTAGGTCGAGTGTTCGAGTCACTCAGGACCCACCAAACATAAAAAGCCGAAGCTACATCGTAGTTTCGGCTTTTTGCATTTCAGCGCCTCTGTATCAATTTCTAACGCGCGGCGTTTCTCTTCCTGATCTGGTCACGGCAATGAATCCACAAGCCAACATGCTCTGGGCCGGCCCCAAATGGGCCTTAGCGGTTCTGCTCGCCGTTCTTGGCATGCTGGGACCTTTTTCGATTGACACCTATCTGCCAGCCTTCGCGGGCATTGCCACGGCCCTGGGCGCCACGCCCGTTGAGATGCAGCAAACGCTGTCGGCCTACCTTTTCGGATTCGCCTTCATGAACCTGTTTCACGGCGCCCTGGCAGACAGCTTTGGCCGCCGGCCCGTGGTGTTGTGGGGCATTGCCCTGTTCACCATCGCTTCTGCAGGCTGCGCCCTCTCGCAGAGCATCGGGCAGCTGGTGTTCTTCCGTGCGGTACAAGGGCTGTCCACCGGGGCAGGCATTGTGGTGTCACGCGCTGTGATCCGCGACATGTTCCCGCCAGCGCAAGCCCAGCAGGTGATGAGCCAGGTCACCATCTACTTCGGGGTGGCACCTGCCGTGGCACCCATCGTAGGCGGGTGGCTGTTTGTGCACACCGGCTGGCACAGTATTTTCTGGTTCCTGGCACTGGTGGGGGCCATTCTGTGGATCACCAATTTCCGGCTGCTGCCCGAAACCCTGCACCCAAGCCACCGCCAGCCCTTCAACGTGCGGCACTTGATGCGCGGGTATTGGGCGCTGGGCTCCAGCCCCAAGTTCCTCTTGCTGGCACTGGCCAGTGGGGTACCGTTCAACAGCATGTTCCTGTATGTGCTGTCTGCCCCAGCATTTTTGGGCGAACATCTGAAACTCGAACCCACCCAATTTTTCTGGTTCTTCGTGCTGACGATTTCTGGAATCATGGGGGGCGCCTGGCTGAGCGGACGCCTGGCAGGGCGCATCGCACCCAAACGGCAAATCCGCCATGGGTTCGTGATCATGTTCGTGGTGGGCATCGCCAATGTGGCCCTGAACACTGTCCTGGAGCCTCACCCGGCCTGGGCGCTACTGCCCATTGCCATTTTTTCCTTTGGCTGGGCACTCATGGTGCCCGTGGTCACGTTGCTGGTGCTGGACCTGGTGCCTGAACGCCGAGGGATGGCATCGTCGCTGCAGGCTTTCGTGGGCTCTACCGCGAATGGGGTGGTGGCCGGCGTGATTTCCCCCCTGGTCATGCACTCTGCACTTGGACTGGCCACAGCGTCTTTGCTGATGATGTGCATTGGGCTGACATCATGGATGTACCTGCACCACCGCTGGCCTGAAATTGGCAGCCACGCTGGCGTAACACCCGGCGGCTGAGCCCCACCTTCACCCCTTCATGAAGAAGTGAGCAGAAGCGGTCAGCGTCTGCGCTCCAGGCCCTGCTGGTGGTAGTAACGCTTCTTTTCCTCGTACATGGCCTGGTCGGCCTTGTGAAAGGCAGACTCCACTGCCTCGCCCGACTGACAGCACGCGATCCCCATGGCCAATCCCAGCGGCTGCCCTGAATAGAACTGGTTGTTCAACTCCACCAGCGACTGAATCCGGTCACGTATGGCAGCAGCGCCTCGCTCATCTACCCCCGGCAGCAACACCGCAAATTCATCGCCACCCACCCGGGCCGCACAAGCTGGCGCATCAACAGCCTTGGCCAGTACCTCGCCAGCGCGGCGCAGCATGGCGTCACCTGCCGCGTGGCCCTGCTCATCATTGATGGCCTTGAGGCCGTTGAGGTCGATGGCAATCACCGCAAATGGCCACGGCCCCTTGCGCGTAAGGCGATTAAGCTCTTCTGCATAAAACGCGCGGTTGCGAAGCTGGGTCAGCACATCGTGCTTGCCCAGGTACTCCAGATAGGCCTCTGCCTTCTTGCGAGCCGTGATATCTACCAGCGAGAGCAGCACCAGGCTCCAGTCGTCCTCATGACCACCCAGCACAGAAAACTGCATGTGGATGTGCACCGCATCCCCCGACAGCGAGTAATTGATGACCTCACGCTGCTGCACGGTCTTGCCTTCCCACAAATCCTGCAACTGCTCGGCAAACGACTCCGCCATTTCACCCCGAAACACCTGACTTAGGTTGTTGAGCAAGTGGTCTTTGGACCGGGCTCCGAACATTTCCAGCGTCTGCTGGTTCACGTCGATCACACGGATCTCTTGCATGCACCGAAAAACGAATTCTGGGTGTACTTTGAGAAAGGTTTTGAAATCAGCGATTCCCTGCGCACGCACGCCATCGAGCAGCATCTTGATAGTGCTGAAGTCCTCAGCCCACGACGACACGGGGGAGTATTCAAACAAGCCGCGGGCATATTGCTCGCTACGTCGCACCTGGAGAGCATCCTGCATTTGCCGCGTGATGTCTTCCAGTGAAACAAGCACCCGGCTCCAGTCCTCCTCATGGCCGGGCAGCACCCGCACATTCACCCGTACATCCAGGCGCCACCCATCCAAGGCGTAGTTCACGCTCTCATTGGAATATTCCAGCCGCCCCTCCCAGAGCTCTACCAATTCGCGTACCAGGGAGTGGTGCATATCATCTCGGAAAATCTGCCCCAGCTGTGCGACCAAAGTGGCCTGATCAGGCGCAGCAAACAAATCCAGGGTGCGTTGATTGACCTGAAGCACCCGCAAAGCCGCACTGCACTGCGCCAACAACGAGGGATCGGCACGCAGATAGGCTTCCAGGTCATCGACCCCCTCTTCTCGCCAGCGCTGGAACAAAGCCTTCAAGGCACTGTAGTCCTCCAGCCATAGCGATACAGGCGCCAGGTTGAACATGTGCTCAAAATCTGCACCAGAAGAAACATAGGGCTGCACGTTGAATCCTTGCGTCGCCCATTATGCGAGGCTGGGCCACGCCTCCATCCAATGTCGGTGACTCTCTCGCCAAGCGATCAGGCATAAAAAAACCGCCTCATAAGAGGCGGCTTTCATGCGATGTACCCACCAAAGGGTCAGGCACTTGGCAGATTATCAGCGAGCTGGGCGTGCAGGACGCTTGCGCGCATCGTGGGGTGCAAACGGCTTGCCGCCTGCAGGCTTGGCAAACGCAGGCTTGCGGGGAGCAAAATCACCACGGTCTGTGCCACGGGGGGCGCCCATATCACCTCGCGGGGCAAAGCCACGCGGGGCGTTGTCGCCAAAACCGGGCTTGCGGCCATAGCCTTCGTTGTCACGGCGTGGAGCAAAGCCACGATCTTCCCGAGGTGCAAAGCCCTCACCGCCACGGGGAGCAGGACCGCCCCGGCCACCAAAACCACCACCGAAACCACCGCGGTCGTTGCCGCCACGGTCATTGCTGCCACGTGCTGGACCACCAAAACGGCGATCACGCGAGGCGTAGTCACGACCTTCAAAACCGCCAGAGCGGCCACGGCCACCAAAATCGCCACGAGGCGTTTGGGGAGCGCGCTGTGCGGGCTCGAGACCTGGAATCACTTCCGACTTGAATTGCTGACGGCTGTAGCCCTCAATGTCGAAAATCTTGCGGCGGTCGCGGAATTCGGCGAACGTCACAGCCAAGCCATCGCGACCAGCACGACCGGTACGGCCGATGCGGTGGGTGTAATCCTCAGCCTTCATGGGCAGGCCGAAGTTGAACACGTGGGTGATGGTGGGCACGTCGATACCGCGTGCAGCCACATCGGTTGCCACCAGGATTTGCACCTGGCCGCTGCGCAGAGCCATCAGGCGGCGGTTGCGCAAACCTTGGCTCAATGCACCATGCAGCGCCACAGCAGAAAAACCTTCTTGCTGCAGGTCGTTGGCCAAGCCATCGCACTCCACCTGCGTGCTTGCAAACACGATGGCTTGGTTGATGGAGGTGTCACGCAGCCAGTGGTCCAGCAGCTTGCGCTTGTGTTGCGCGTTGTCTGCCCAGTACAGCATCTGCTTGATGTTGGCGTGCTTCTCTTGCGGAGAGTCAATCGTCACCTTTTGCACCGATGCGCCGCCATCGTGCATCACACGCATGGCCAGTTGCTGGATGCGCGGGGCAAACGTTGCGCTGAACATCATGGTCTGCTTGCGCTGGGCCGTGAGCTGGTTCAATTCAGCCAGATCGTCAGAGAAGCCCAGATCCAGCATGCGGTCGGCTTCGTCCACTACCAGAAATTGCACCTTGTCGAGCTTGATCTGCATCGAGCGTTGCAGATCCAGCAGGCGGCCAGGCGTAGCCACCACGAGGTTTGCATTCTGCAGCTTGGCGATCTGCAATTGGTAAGGCATACCGCCCACCACATTGGCTACGCGCAGGCCGCGGCAGTGCTTGACCAAGTCAATCGCATCGTGCGCCACTTGCTGGGCCAGCTCACGGGTGGGGCACAAGATCAGTGCGCCAGGCGTAGCAGCCTTGAAGTTGCGTGAATTGGTGGGATCCTTGCGCTTGGCACGCTTGGGAGCTGGCTCACCACGGGCTGCCGCCTCGGCGACGGCACGCTCAAACGCAGCGCGTTCTTCAGCTTCAGCAGCAGCTTGCTGCTGAATCAGCGTGTGCAACACAGGCAGCAAGAAGGCGGCTGTCTTGCCACTGCCTGTCTGGCTGGACACCATCAGATCGATGAAGCTGGTGGAATCATTGCCAGTGCCCATCGCCAATGGAATGGCCTTGCGCTGCACGCTCGTGGGCTGGGTGTAACCCAGGTCAGCCACCGCTTGCACGAGTTCTGGAGCCAGGCCCAGTTCGATAAAGCCGTTAGGCTCGGCAGTGACTGCGTCAGCAGCGGCATCAGCCACAACGGCAGCAGCCAGAGTTTCAGCAGCAAAAGAAGATTCAGCAGGCGCGAATTCGCCCTGCACTTGCAAAGTGTCGGTCATATTTTTCTCACACGAGACCTGCCGCAAGCGGGCGCCTGCGGTGGTTTCGTCAATGGTTAAAAAACATCAACCATCAAACGAAACCTGCCATGAACCTGGTCGTGACGGGTGGGCGAAGAATGCGAAAACTGTGCTGCCATGGCAGCGAGCTTGCGAGCCCAGTGTGTGAGGGGAGATGCACAATCTGCAGCAGAAAACTGCGCAGCCCGCAATTATGACACGTTCAGGGTTTCCCCGCAATAGACGCTGGCAAACAGCAGTGATATGCCCTTCTTGGGTTTTCACCAACCTCCCTCGCTAGCGCAACCAGACCGGGAAAACCTCGGCCCTCTTCAGACAGCCAGGAAGTGGGTTCGGTAATGTGCCAGCTCGTCGATAGATTCATGAACGTCTGCCAGAGCCGTGTGCTTCTGCGCTTTCTTGAAACTCGAATAGGCTTCCGGCTTCCAGCGCTTGGCCAGCTCCTTCAGGGTGCTCACATCGACATTGCGGTAGTGAAAGAACGCCTCCAGCTTGGGCATGTAGCGCACGAGGAAACGTCGATCCTGACCAATGCTGTTGCCGCACATGGGCGCAACACCCTTGGGAACGTACTGGCGCAGAAAGGCCAGAATTTCCGCCTCGGCCTGCTCTTCCGTCAGGGTGGATGCTTTCACCTTTTCCGTGAGCCCGCTGCGGCCATGGGTTCCACGATTCCATGCATCCATCTTTGCCAATTGCTCATCAGACTGGTGGATGACCAGCACGGGGCCTTCAACGCGAGGCTCCAGCGAAGGGCCTGTCACCACCACGGCGATTTCCAGCAAGCGGTCGTTCTCGGGGCTCAGGCCCGTCATTTCACAGTCCAGCCACACAAGGTTTTGGTCTGATTTTGATAGCACGGCGGGGGTTGGGGTGTTAGCTTCTGACATGGGGCGCATTGTCGCCGATGACCTAAACTCGCCGCACATGGCCTCTTCCGACGCAATTTCCCCTTCCCTGCTGTTCACACTTCTGTTTGCCTTTGCGCTGAGTGCGGGCATGCTGCTCAAACTGTGGCTCGCTTCGCGGCAAATACGCCATGTGGCACGACACCGCAATGCTGTTCCCGCGCCATTTGCCGAGCGCATCACCCTGGCTACTCACCAAAAGGCAGCGGACTACACGGTAGCGAAGGCACGACTGGAGCTGCTGGAGCTGGCCCTGGGCACCGCCGTGCTGCTGGGCTGGACTTTGCTTGGCGGGCTGAATCTGCTGAACCAGGCGCTGCTGCACTGGCTGGGTGGCGGCATGTGGCAACAATTGGCGCTGCTGGCAGCTTTTGTGCTCATCAGCGGGCTGATCGATTTGCCGGTGTCGCTGTACAAAACATTTGTGCAGGAGAAGCGCTTCGGCTTCAACAAAATGACCCCAGCCCTGTGGCTTGCAGACCTGTGCAAGTCGATGCTGCTGGGGGCCGCCATTGGTCTGCCGATTGCAGCAGCCATCCTGTGGCTGATGGGCCAGGCAGGCACCTACTGGTGGGCCTGGGCCTGGGCCGTCTGGATGGGGTTCAACCTGCTGCTGATGGTGATTTTTCCCACCTTCATCGCCCCACTGTTCAACCAATTCAAGCCACTGGAAGACGAAGCCCTCAAGCAACGCGTGTCGCATCTGATGGAACGCTGCGGCTTTGCCGCCAAAGGGCTTTTTGTGATGGACGGCAGCCGCCGCAGTGCCCATGCCAATGCCTACTTCACAGGTTTTGGCGCTGCGAAGCGTGTGGTGTTTTATGACACGTTGCTGCGCCAGCTCTCCGTGGGCGAGGTAGAGGCCGTGCTTGCACATGAGCTGGGGCATTTCAAGCACCGGCACATCATCCAGCGCATCGTGAGCATGTTCGCTTTCAGCCTGCTGGGCTTTGCTCTACTGGGCTGGCTATCCACCCAAAGTTGGTTCTACACGGGGCTGGGGGTGTACCCTGCCGTGGGCTTGTCTGCAGACTGGGGTAACGCGCCCAACGATGCCCTCGCGCTGCTGCTGTTCATGCTGGCCACGCCCGTTTTCACCCAGTTCATCTCGCCGCTGTTCTCGCAACTCTCGCGCAAGCACGAGTTCCAGGCCGACGCCTACGCGGTGGCACAAACGCAGGCAGCAGACCTGGCTTCAGCGCTACTGAAACTGTACGAAGACAACGCCTCCACCCTAACCCCTGACCCGGTCTACGTGAAGTTCTACTACTCTCATCCACCCGCCTCCGAGCGGCTGGCACGCCTTTCCTACACCCCCTGAACCATGATCTCCATGTTGAAGAAAAAAGACTGGTCCACCCAGACCCGCCGTGCGCTGAAAGCTCCTGAAGTTGTAGCAAAACTGGCTCAACTGGATGGCTGGAGCCTAAGTGGCGATGGCGAGAACGTCGCCATCGAGAAGACCTACCACTTCGCCAATTACTACGAGACGATCTCGTTCGTGAATGCGGTGGCCTTCATCGCGAATGCGCAAGACCACCACCCGGACCTTTCCGTGCACTACAACCGCTGCGTGGTGCGTTTGAACACCCATGATGTCCAAGGCATCTCGATCACCGACATCGAGTGCGCGGCGCAGTTTGACCAACTGCTGGTGCTGGCATGACCTTGGCAGCCCCCACCCATGGCTGAGCGCAGCGCCCTCATGCAAGGAACCGTGGTGGCCAGCCACGGCCGACATTGCGTGGTGGAGACACCCGACGGCCAGCGCCGCATCTGCCACCCCCGGGGCAAAAAAAGCCATGCTGTGGTGGGCGACCATGTGATGTGGCAAGCCGCCCCCCAGGGCCAGGGAGATGAAGGCACGATTGAGAAGGTGCTTGAACGGCGCAACCTGTTCTACCGGCAGGATGAGATCCGCACCAAATCGTTCGCAGCCAATATTGACCAAGTGCTCATCCTGATTGCGGCGGAGCCGGTTTTTTCAGAGAGCCAGCTGGCCCGTGCACTGATCACGGCAGAGGCCACGCACATCACCCCACTGATCGCGCTGAACAAAAGCGACTTGGTGGAACCGTTTGCCCGCGCCTGGGAACGCCTGCAACCCTACCGCCACATGGGCAAAGAAGGGCAGCATTACGGCGTACTACCCCTGTGCCTGACGCAATCGAACGAGGTGGATCGGGAAGTGCTTTTGCAGCACCTGCGCGGCAAAGTCACGCTGGTGCTGGGGCCTTCCGGTTCAGGCAAAAGCACCCTCATCAACCTGCTGGTGCCAGGCGCCACTGTACTGACAGGGGAAATCTCGCAGGCCCTAAACTCCGGCAAGCACACCACCACCAGCACCCATTGGTACTGGGTGGACGCTGAGCGCACCACGGCACTGATCGACTCCCCCGGCTTTCAAGAATTTGGCCTGCACCACATCGCCCCTATGCAGCTGGCCAGTTGCATGCCCGATATTGCCGCCCATGCCAATGACTGCCGCTTTTATAACTGCACCCATTTGCATGAGCCGGGCTGCGGTGTGCTGGATGCACTGAAAATGCCACCTAGCGCAGGCGGCATAAGCGCAACGCGCTATAAAATTTATAGTGATTTATTCGCTGAACTGAGCCAGCCGCGCTACTGAAAAAAGAGGCGCTTGCAGCGGGGAGTAGCGCGAGCCATCACGCTGCCTGCCGCGCGCCTTCTGCTACCCCAGAAGTCGGGCCAAGGTCAGCAAGGCGAGCAGCAGCATCCAGACCACCACAGACCGCCACACCAAGCCCACCACGCTGCGCAAATGCCCCACCTCGGGGGCTACGCCAGGCGTGGAATCACTGTCGCCCAACTCGGCATCAATCTCCAGCCCTTGCTGCACCGCGGTGGGTTCTGAACGCGCTTTCAGGGCCTCTCCACCCAGACGCACATTGATGGCTCCCGCCGTGGCCGCCAGCACCACCCCGTCGTTGTCGTTGGGAAAACGCTGGGCATGAAAGCGCCAGCCTTCGATGGCTTCCTCAAAACTACCAACAACGGCGAAGCTCAGCGCCGTCAGGCGCGCAGGCAACCAGTCAATCAACCACCAAGCCTTGGCCGAGGCAGTCTGCAGCGCTTCGCTGGCCTGCGGTGCAGCAGGCTGGTGGCGGTGATGCCAGTAGCGGGAGACAAACTCAGCCATGCGATAGAGCACCGCACCGGTGGGCCCCAGGCCCAACGCCGCCAGAATGGAGAACCAGGCCAGCACGCCAAAAACATGGCGGTGCGCCGAGATGACCGAGTATTCAATGACGTGGCGCACGATTTCGCTGCGGGGCAGCATTCCTACATCCACCTGCTGCCAGTGCGCCAGTCTCTCACGCGCGGCGTCTTCCTGACCGTCTTCCAGTGCATCGCGGATACCCGTGAAATGGTGGCTGAACTGGCGAAAGCCCAGCGTAACGTAAAGCACCGCCACACTCCAGAGCACCGCAAAAGGCCAGCCCAGCCCCCACATCAAAGCCCCATGGATGGCCAAGGTCACCAACGCAGGCACCACCACCGCCAAGCTCCAGGCCACCCAGCCGTGGTGGGTTTTGCCGGCGTCGAAATTGCGGCTCACAGACAGGGCCCATGCACGCAAGCCGGCATGGATGGGATTGGTTCGGGCCAGAGGGCGTGCCTGCTCGATCAGCAGAGCGAACAGGATGGCAAAGAAACTCATGCGGCCAATGATAGCGGGGCCTGATGAGCCACCAAGCCCTGCGCCATCTACATCCAGTCGCGATGGCTACTCAAGCGCTTAGGAAACGATAGAAATTACGCAACATGCCTGCCGTGGCGCCCCAAATGAAACGGGACTTGTCGCCATCTTGGTAAGGCATCGAAAACCACTGCCGCTCAACGCCCCCTCTCTCAAACACATGCCTGCGATGGTTTGCCGGATTCATCAAAAACGCCAGCGGCACTTCGAACAAATCGGCCACCTCATAGGGGTTGGGATTCAGCTCACAGTCGGGAGCAACCAAGGCCACCACCGGCGAGATGATGAACGAGGATCCAGTAACGTAGGTGGGCAGCACACCCAACACTTCCGCGTGCCGCGCGGCCAGGCCCACTTCCTCTTCGGCCTCTCTGAGCGCAGTATGCGCCGGGCTGGCGTCTTCTGGATCGGCACGTCCGCCAGGAAACGCCACCTGCCCCGAATGCGTGGAGAGGTGGGCGGTGCGCTCGGTCAGCAGCACCATGGGCTCATCGCGCAGCACGATACCGAGCAACACAGCAGCCCGTGCCGGTGAACGGCTGGCGTACGACTTTTCGAGTACCACCTCTGGCTCCCACTGTGGCGGGGCCACAAAGCGCTGGCGCAACGCCTCAGGCGTGAGGGCTGCCCGAGAAACGGCAGGCAAATGGATGTCGACCGCGGCAATGGGCACTTGGCGCGGATCAAAATCCGGCAAGGTCGTGGGTGATGCTGCCGCAGGACGATCTGAAGGGCTGGTGGTACTCACGGGTGTGGGCGGGTTGGCTGGCCTGAAGCGGGCACAAGGGCCTGCTCAAACTTCCTGGTGGTTCGCCACAAGATTGGCGCTGGCAACCATCCAGGCATCAGAAACGAAAAAACCGCTACAGGCCTAGGCACTGTAGCGGTTTGCGTATCAGGGGATGCCTGCGCCTTACGCGGCGGTGGCAGCAGCCTTGACGCGCGAAGGCAGCTTTTCCTTGATACGTGCCGACTTGCCGCTGCGGTCACGCAGGTAGTACAGCTTGGCACGGCGCACGTCACCACGACGCTTGACTTCGATGCCAGCGATCAGAGGGCTGTAGGTTTGGAACGTACGTTCCACGCCTTCGCCGCTCGAGATCTTGCGCACGGTGAAGCCGCTATTCAGGCCGCGATTGCGCTTGGCAATCACCACGCCTTCGTAAGCCTGCACGCGCTTGCGGTTACCTTCCACCACGTTCACGCTCACGATGACGGTGTCACCAGGGGCGAATTCGGGGATGGTCTTGTTCAAGCGGGCGATTTCTTCCGCTTCCAGGGTCTGGATCAGGTTCATGTTGATATCCAACGATCTTGTCCGCGCCACAAATGGCTGCGTCGGGATTGACGTTCAGGTTTTGCCGAGGTGAAACCTCTCACAAAACGGCCGGCCAGAGGATCGAAAAGCCTGCCATTATAACCTGTTAGTGCGATTTGGCGAGTACCGCCTCGTCGGCTGGCTGCAAGGCACCCGCAGCGCGGGCTGCATCGATCAGGTCGGGCCGGTGGCGGGCCGTGATCAGCAGCCGCTGGTCCCGCCGCCAGCGCTCGATCTGCGCATGGTGGCCCGACATCAAAGGCGCCGGAACCGCCCTGCCCGCCCACTCTTCGGGCCGCGTGTAGTGGGGGCAATCCAGCAAACCATCCAGCGCCGGGTTGAAACTGTCGAACTGGTGGCTGCCTTCATCGCTCAGCACCCCTGGCTGCAAGCGGGCTACGGCATCCAGCAACGCCAGCGCCGCAATTTCGCCACCCGACAGCACAAAATCGCCCAAGCTCAACTGCACGGTGACATGCGCATCGATAAATCGCTGATCCACCCCTTCGTAGCGACCACACAGCAAGATGGCACCAGCGCTGGCAGACCAACCCTCAACCTCCGCATGGTTGAGCTTGCGCCCGATGGGAGAAAAAAGCACCAGCGGCGCTTGCGCTGCTGGTGCCTCGCCACGCTGTTCACGGATGTGGTTCAGACACCGCTCCAGGGGCTCGGCCATCATGACCATGCCTGGCCCGCCACCGAAGGGCCGATCATCCACGCGCCGGTAATTGCCCTCGGCATGGTCGCGCGGGTTCCACAAGTGCACATCGACCTGGCCACTGGCGTAAGCACGCCGCGTGATGCCCGCCGTCAAAAACGGGGCAAACAGCTCGGGAAACAGCGTGATGACATCGAAACGCATGGCGGGGCGCGACCTCTGCGACTTCAATAATCAGGCTGCCAGTCCACGGTGATGCGCTTTTCCGCCAGCTCCACCTTGTCCACGAAGGCAGACACAAAAGGAATCATCCGTTCCTGTGCTTTACCGTCCTGCTCATAGGCCAGCACCAGCACGGTTTGCGGCCCGGTAGACATCAATTCACGCACCTGGCCTAGCGCAACCCCCTCGCGGTTGACCACCTGCAGGCCGATCAGGTCCACCCAGTAGTACTCGTCCGTACCGGTCGATGGAAAGCTGGAGCGCGGCACAAACACGCGGGCGCCCCGCAGTGCTTCTGCGGCATCGCGGTCATCCACACCTTCGGCCCAGGCAACCACAGTGTCCGAGTGGTCCTTGGCCTGGCGGATGTTGAGCAGCACGGTACCGGCGAACGCCTTGGCGCCACGCTCAGACGGTTGCAGAAACCAGCGCTTGGCAGAAAACAAGGCTTCAGGGTCGGCACTGTGCGGCACGACCTTGAACCAGCCCTTCACCCCCCAGGCGTCGGCAATGCGCGCCACTTCAATGGCATCTTCGGGCAGGTTTGCGGCTTCGAGGTGGAGGGATGTGGCCATTTTTCGTTCAGACAAAAAGAAAAGGGCGGGATCCGCCGGGAAAACCCACGGAACCCGCCCTTCTCGGGGGACTTTAAGCAGCCTTCTTGGCAGCTTGCTTGATCAGGCGGTCCACGGTAGGCGAGGACTGGGCGCCCACGCTCTGCCAGTAGGTCAGGCGGTCTTGCACGATGCGCAGACCTTCTTCGGTTTCCTTGGCGGTGGGGTTGTAGAAGCCGATACGTTCGATGAAACGGCCATCGCGGCGCACGCGCTTGTCAGCAACAACGATGTTGAAGAAAGGACGGCCCTTGGAGCCGCCGCGAGAGAGTCGAATAACGACCATGATTTATCCTTCGGGTGGTGAGCCAACGTCAAAATGCGCGGGCCACGGAAATTTCGCAACGTTTGAGACACGCGACATGACCACCCGGCCAGCGACACGTTGCAAAGCCTGCAATTATATCCACAACCCTCTTGTATGCCCATCATCCGCCCGAGCACCGACGCAGACCTGCCTGCCATTACCGCCATTTATCGCCACCACGTTCTTCACGGCACTGGCACTTTTGAGATAGACCCGCCTTCCGAAGCTGATATGGCTGCACGCCGCGCAGACGTGCTGGGCCGCAATCTGCCCTGGCTGGTGGCCGAGAAGGACGGCGAGGTGCTGGGCTTTGCCTATGCCAACTGGTTCAAGCCCCGCCCGGCGTACCGTTTCTCGGCAGAAGATTCGATTTATGTGGCCGACGCTGCCAGGGGCATGGGCGTGGGCCGCAAGTTGCTGGCCGAGTTGGCCGTGCAAGCGGAAGCGGTGGGCGTGCGCAAGTTGCTCGCGGTGATTGGAGACTCTGCCAACGCTGGCTCCATAGGGCTGCACCGCGCACTGGGGTTCACAGACGTGGGCGTGATGCGCTCGGTGGGAGATCGGAATGGCGCCTGGCGCGACATCGTGCTCATGGAAAAGACCCTGGGCGCGGGGGACACCACTTCACCGGAATAATGCGCCCCCATGAAGAACAAAACCCTGGCCGCCTGGCTCGCCTTCGTGGGGGGGCCCTTGGGCCTGCACCGCTTTTATCTGCACGGCCTGACCGACATGCTGGGCTGGTTGCTACCCATCCCCACCGCGCTCGGTCTGTATGGCATTCAGCGGGTGCAGCAGTTTGGGCAAGATGACCAGTACAGCTGGTTCTTGATCCCGCTGCTGGGCTTCACCATTGCGGGCTGCGCACTGCGGGGAATTTTGTACGGCCTGCAGACCCCGGAGCGTTGGAACGCCCGCTACAACCCCACCGCTCCCGAACAGGCGGCTGCGGGCCAAACGCGCTGGCTGACCATCGGGGCGATTGTGGTGTCGCTGCTGATGGGCACCACGGTGCTGATGGCGAGCATTGCCTTCAGCTTCCAGCGCTACTTCGAATACCAGATCGAAGAGGCCCGCAAAATCTCGCAGTAAAAAACACAACACCCTGTTTGGCTTAACAACCAAACAGGGCGTTGGCGCTTTATGGACAAGCGCAGGCAGCTATCATTTCAGTAGCAATCAATACAACTGCAGGCTCACCCAGTAAGCAATGGCTGCAACAAAGGCGCTGGCTGGAATGGTCAAAATCCAGGCCCAGACGATGTTGCCAGCCACCCCCCAACGCACCGCGCTGGCGCGCTGCGTAGAGCCCACACCCACGATGGCACCGGTGATGGTGTGCGTGGTGGAGACAGGAATGCCCAGCGTGGTGGCCAGAAACAGGGTCAACGCGCCACCGGTTTCGGCACAGAAGCCGCCCACGGGCTTGAGCTTGGTGATCTTCTGACCCATGGTCTTCACGATACGCCAGCCGCCAAACATCGTGCCCAGGCCAATGGCCACATAGCAGCTGACGATGGTCCAGGTGGGCGGCGATGTGTCTGCCGTGGTCGAATAGCCGGTGGCAATCAGCAGCAGCCAGATGATGCCGATGGTCTTTTGCGCGTCATTGCCACCGTGGCCCAGGCTGTAGGCGCCGGCAGAAACCAGTTGCAGGCGGCGGAACCACTTGTCCACCTTGCTGGGGCGGGTTCGCCGGAAGACCCAGGCCACCCCCACCATCATGAGCGAGCCAAGCAGGAAGCCCAGCAGGGGTGACACGAAGATGAACGCCACCGTCTTCAAAATGCCGGTGGACACCAAAGCACCCGCACCGGCCTTGGCAATCACCGCACCCACGATGCCGCCGATGAGGGCGTGCGACGAGCTGCTGGGAATGCCGTAGTACCAGGTGATGACGTTCCAGGTGATGGCACCTACGAGGGCGCCAAACACCACGTGCGTATCCACCACGCCCGGCTGCACGATGCCCTTGCCCACCGTAGCCGCCACGCTAAGGTGAAACACAAAAATCGCGATGAAGTTGAAGAACGCCGCGAACAACACTGCCTGCGCAGGCTTGAGCACACCAGTGGAGACCACCGTGGCAATCGAGTTGGCCGCATCGTGGAACCCGTTCATGAAGTCGAACAGGAGCGCCAACGCGACGAGCAGAACCACAACCCACAGGGCTGTCTGTACGGTTTCCATGTCAGTCAGTCCGGTGGATCAGGAGTTTTCGAGGACGATGCCCTCGATGCAGTTGGCCACGTCTTCACACTTGTCGGTGATGGTTTCCAGCAGCTCGTAAATGGCCTTGAGCTTGATGACTTCACGCACATCGGGCTCTTCGCGGAACAGCTTGCTCATCGCACTGCGCATCACGCGGTCAGCATCCGATTCCAGGCGGTCGATTTCTTCGCAGGTCTTGAGCGCGGCCTCGGCCACGGCGGGGTCGGCAATCTTGTCGAGCAGCTTGACGGCATCGCGCAGGCGCTCGCAGCACTTGAGGCTCAGGTCTGTGAGGCGGGTGATTTCTTCCGTCATGTGGCGCACGTCGTACAGCGCCATGGTCTCGGCCGAGTCCTGGATCAGGTCGGCCACATCGTCCATGGTGTTGATGAGCGTGTGGATCTGCTCCCGGTCGATGGGCGTGATGAAGGTCTTGTGGATGGCCTTGTTCACATCGTGCGTGACACGGTCGGCAGCGCGTTCGGCGTTGTCCACGTCCTGGTTGTATTTGTCCCGCAGATGCGGATCACCGTAGTTGGCCACCAGTTGCGAAAAAGCACGCGCGGCTTCGACGATGCGCTCCGCATGCTGGTTGAACATTTCGAAAAAATTGCCTTCGCGTGGCAACAGCTTGGCAAACAGCATGCGGGCTCCTGGTGGGAATTTAAAGATACAAAAGAACGAACGCCACAGGGTATCGTGACGGTTTTGTGACATCTCGAGTTTAACCGTGCGCGTTTGTCCGCTGGCGGGGGCAACCACTCACTTAGAGCCTGGTCAACACCCAGGAAGGTGCAAGAAGCCCCGCCAGCAAGGGCCCGAGCCCCGATGCAAGCCTGCGGCCGCGAGAGGGTGACGGCCCTGCCCAGCCGCGCACAACCCACCCGGCGCAAGCCCGCCCGCTCAGGCGCTGCGGAAGATGAAATACACCGCGCCCACCAGGCACAGCCCTGCCCACAGGTAGTCCAGTTTGAGCGGCTGGTCCATGTAAAACACTGCAAACGGCACAAACACGCTCAAAGTGATCACTTCCTGCATGATCTTGAGCTGCCCCACGTTGAACTGCGTGTGGCCGATGCGGTTGGCCGGCACCTGCAAAAGGTATTCAAACAGCGCAATACCCCAGCTGACCAGCGCCGCCACGTACCAGGGCGAATACGCAAGGTTCTTGAGGTGCCCGTACCAGGCGAACGTCATGAACACGTTGCTGGCAATCAGCAGCAACACAGTTTGCAAAGAAATGGGCAAGGACTGGAGCGTTTGCATAAGGTGGTTGGGGGCGAGCGTGGATGCGATTGATTTTAGTGAAAATGGCCTCTAGCGCTTATGCAACAAGCGCTTACAGCTATACAAAAAGTAGCATTCAGCGCTGACTGAGCGTTGCCATAGAAGAACACGCCCTGCCCTGCCGCCGGATAGGACGGCGCTGACAACCGCATCTCCCGGCCTCCCACGTCCGGCAGTCGGAACGCTTCATACAGTGGTGCTTCGCTCAGCGCTGGAATGCATTGTTCGCAATCCGCGCCATCGCCCCCCGCAAAGACCACCAAGGAACTGATCCATGAAGTCCGCATTTCGCCTTCTCCCCGTGGCACTGTTTGCCACATTCGCCGCGGCTGGAGCCCAGGCCCAGAGCACTACCTCGTACCCCAGCCAGTCCGGTGAACGCGCCTCGATGCTGCCCTACACCCATAACGGCTACACCGGCATCAGCGCAGGTCGCTCGAAATACGATCTTTCCACCGGCCCTGTGGGCATGGCGTATGACAACTCCGACACGGCCTTCAAGATCTACACCGGTGGGTTCTTCCACCCCAACTGGGGCGTAGAGCTGGGTTACCTCAATGCAGGCAAGGCACGGCGGCTGGGCGGTGACACCGAGGCCCATGGCTTCAACCTGAGCCTGGTGGGCCGTGCTCCCGTCAACGAGCAATTCGACCTGCTGGGCAAGGTGGGCACGACCTATGGCCGCACCCGCACCTCCGGCGCCAGCGGCCTGGGCGTGCAGACGGGCAAGGAAGATGGCTTTGGCATGTCATACGGCGTGGGTGCGCGCTGGGCATTCACCCCGCAGTGGGCCGCCGTGATCGAGTGGGAAAACCACAAACTCAAGTTCTCTGACGGCAAGCAAGACGTGAAGATGACCACGGTGGGCTTGCAATACCGTTTCTGACCCATCAAGGCTGAGGCGCATCACGGGCGACTCAGGAAAGAAAAAAGGGACACGGTGGTTTGCACCGCGTCCCTTTTTTGTGTCCGCCGAAACGGCTTATTCGCCCAGGTAGGCTGCGCGCACCTTGGGGTCGTTCAGCAGTTGCTGGCCGGGGCCGGTCATGGTGATCAGGCCCGATTCCATCACGTAGCCACGGTCGGCAATCGCCAGCGCACGGCTGGCGTTTTGCTCCACCAGCACGACGGTCACGCCCAGGGCGTACACATCGCGCACCACTTCAAAGATCTTGTCGACCATGATGGGCGACAGGCCCATGGAGGGCTCGTCCAGCAGCAGCACCTTGGGCTGGCTCATCAGCGCGCGGCCCATGGCCAGCATTTGCTGTTCACCGCCCGACATGGTGCCGGCCAGCTGGTCCTTGCGTTCGCGCAGGCGCGGGAAGATGGTGAACATCTTTTCGATGTCAGCCAGGATGCCCGCCTTGTCCTTGCGGATGTAGGCGCCCATCTGCAGGTTTTCAGTGATGGTCATGCGGGCGAACACGCCGCGGCCTTCCGGCACCATGACCAGGCCCTTCTTCACCAAGTCCCAGGCGCCCTTGCCTTTGATGCTCTCGCCCAGGTATTCGATGTCGCCATCGTTGATGGGCAGGGTGCCGGTGATGGCCTTCATGGTGGTGGTCTTGCCCGCACCGTTGGAGCCGATCAGCGACACCAGCTCGCCTTCGCGCACTTCAAAGTCCACGCCCTTGACGGCCTGGATACCGCCGTAGGCCACCTTCAGGCCCTTGACCTGCAGCAGTACCTTGTTGGATTTCTCGGCCATTCTCAATGTCCTCCGGTGCCCAGATAGGCCTCAATCACTTTTTCGTTCTTCTGCACGGTGGCAGGGGTGCCTTCGGCAATCTGCTTGCCATAGTCGAGCACCGTCACGCGGTCGCACAGGCCCATCACCAGCTTCACGTCGTGCTCGATGAGCAAGATGGTGCGGTTGTCGTTGCGAATGCGGTCAATCAGCTCGCGCAGCTGCACCTTTTCGGTGGCGTTCATGCCGGCAGCGGGCTCGTCGAGCGCGATGAGCTGGGGGTCGGTGGCCAGTGCGCGGGCGATTTCCAGGCGACGTTGATCGCCGTACGACAGCGTACGCGCCTTGTAGTCGGCAAATTTGCCGATGCCAACATAGTCCAGCAGCTCTTGCGCGCGCTTGGCAATCGCGACTTCTTCTTCCTTGAAGCTCCTGGTGCGCAGCACTGCGCCCAGCAGGCCCGAATTGGTGCGGATGTGGCGGCCCACCATCACGTTCTCAAGCGCCGTCATTTCGGCAAACAGGCGAATGTTCTGGAAGGTGCGGGCAATGCCCGCCTTGGCCACTTCGTGCACCGCCGTGGGCTCGTAGGGCTTGCCTGCCAGCTCAAAAGTGCCACTGTCAGGGGTGTACAGGCCGGTGATCACGTTGAAGAACGTGGTCTTGCCAGCGCCGTTGGGGCCGATCAAGCCATAGACCTGACCGCGTTGAATGGTGATGCCAACATCAGAGAGGGCTTGCAGGCCGCCGAAGCGCTTGGAGATACCTGCAACCTTGAGCACCACATCGTTGGTTTTTTCTGCCATGTTCTAACTTTCTGCGATGGGTTCAAGTCTTTTGGGTCAGGCTCTTGCCGTGCTCTGGCGCAGGCCACAGGCCACGGGGACGCAGCAGCATGATGACAATCATGGCCAGGGCGATCAGCAGCTGGCGCAGGATGGCCGAGTCCAGACGACCGTCGGTCATGGCCTGCAGCGGGCCGGCCACGTAACGCAGCACTTCAGGCAGCGCGGCCAGCAAAACGGCACCCAGGATCACGCCAGGGATGTGACCAATACCGCCGAGCACCACCATCGCGATGATCATCACGGACTCCATCAGGCTGAACGACTCGGGCGAGACGAAGCCCTGGAAGGCACCGAACATGGCACCCGACACACCACCGAACGAGGCGCCCATGCCGAAAGCCAGCAACTTCATGTTGCGGGTGTTGATGCCCATGGCCTTGGCGGCGATTTCGTCTTCGCGGATGGCCATCCAGGCGCGGCCGATGCGCGAGTCCTGCAGGCGGTAGCAGATCACCACGGTGAAGATCACCAGGATCAGGAACAGGTAGTAGTACAGCGTGACGGAGTTGATGTCGTAACCGAACAGTTCCAGGCGCTTGCCCAGGTCCAGACCGAAGATCTTGACCGAGTCGATCTGGCCAATGCCCTTGGGGCCGTTGGTCAGGTTGACGGGGTGGTCCAGGTTGTTCAGGAAGATGCGGATGATTTCGCCAAAGCCCAGGGTCACGATGGCCAGGTAGTCACCGCGCAGCTTGAGGGTTGGCGCGCCCAGCAAAGCCCCGCAAAAGGCCGCCAGCACCGCCGCCAGCGGGATCACCAGCCACAGCGAGGTGTGCAGGCCGTTCGGGAACATGGCGGCAAAGGCCGCAAAGTTGTCAGCCAGGTGCGGCGAAGCCATCAGGCCAAACAGGTAGGCGCCCACGGCGTAGAACGCCACGTAGCCCAGGTCGAGCAGGCCAGCGTAGCCCACCACGATGTTCAGGCCCAGAGCCAGCATCACGTACAGCAAGGCCAGGTCGGCGATACGCACCCAGGCGTTGCCGAAATACTGCAGAACCAGCGGGAGGATCAGGAGCGCAATGCCGCCCAGGACCCAATTGATTTTGGTGTTCTTCATGGTGTGAGGCTCCTCAGGCGCGATCGGCCACACGCTCACCCAGCAGGCCCGAGGGGCGCAGCGTCAGGATGATGATGAGCACGATGAACGCAAAGATGTCGGTGTAGTGGCTACCCAGCAAACCGCCCGTGAGCGTGCCGATGTAGCCCGAGCCGATGGCTTCGATGAGGCCCAGCAGGATGCCGCCCACCACCGCACCGGCCAGATTGCCGATGCCGCCAAACACGGCTGCCGTGAAGGCCTTGAGACCGGGCAGGAAGCCCATGGTGTGCTGCGCCGTGCCGTAGTTGGAGGCGTACATCATGCCGGCGATGGCGGCCAGGATGGCGCCGATGATGAAGGTGGCAGAGATCACCATGTCGGGCTTCACGCCCATGAGCGAGGCCACGCGGGGGTTTTCCGCCGTGGCGCGCATGGCGCGGCCCAGATTGGTGTGGTTCACCAGATAGACAAGCGAAGCCAGTGCGATGGCCGTCACACCCAGAATCAGGATCTGCGTGGGGGTGATGAAGGCGCCGCCCACCTGGAAAGGCGTGCTGGGCAGCATCGTGGGATAGGGCTTGTAGTTGGGCTTCCAGATGATCATGGCCAGCGTCTGCAGCAAGATCGACATGCCGATGGCGGTGATCAGGGGAGCCAGGCGCGGGCTGTTGCGCAGCGGCCGGTATGCCACTTTTTCAATGACAAAGTTCAGGCTGGCGGCCACGATACAGGCGATGAGCGTGGCCAGAAGCAGGATGACCCAGCCTGGCGCGCCGGGCATAGCCCCTTGCATCAAGCCAATACAGCTCCAGCTTGTGAGTGCACCGATCATGAGCACTTCGCCGTGGGCGAAATTGATCAGTTGAATAATGCCGTACACCATCGTGTAGCCCAAGGCTATCAAGGCGTACATGCTGCCCAATACCAGACCGTTGATGATCTGCTGCAGCAAAATGTCCATAAGAAAAGTCCTTCGTTTGTGACGTGCCCATCGTGCAGACACCGGGATCGGTGCAGCCTTTTGGGCCCGACTGCCATCTAGCAAAAAACCCGCCAGAAATGCAGCTGTGCGGGTTTGTGGTCGGGATTGTAGCGAGTACTCGTTTCGGCCAAGAGCCAGCAGTGGCGGGGTTTTCCCGCGGATTTGCGCTTCATCAGCCGCAAAAGCAATCCATAAGGAATTTTGATGCACCACCCACAACCGATGTGCGAACTTATTACCCAGCCCATGCACGATCGGCATAAGGGGCCGCGCCGGCCCCCGCAAAAGGGTTATTCAGCGCTCGGTGGGTGCGAAAGGTCTGCGGCGGCGTTGCGCTCGCGCAGGTCGCGCAGCTTCTGGGCGATCTTGATTTCCAGACCACGCTCCACCGGCTCGTAAAAGCCGGGGTCGGCCATGCCGTCGGGCAGATAACGCTCGCCCGCCGCAAAACCGCCCTCCTCGTCGTGCGCGTAGCGGTAGCCCTTGCCGTAGTCGAGCTGCTTCATGAGCTGCGTGGGGGCGTTGCGCAAATGCATGGGCACAGGGCGGGTGCCGTCTTGCTTCACCCAGGCCTTGGCAGCGTTGTACGCCTTGTAAACCGCGTTGGACTTGGGGGCCACCGCCAGATACACCACACATTCGGCCAAGGCCAGTTCGCCCTCGGGCGAGCCCAGGCGTTCGTACACCTCGGCGGCATCCAGCGCCAGCCGCAAGGCGCGCGGGTCGGCCAGGCCGATGTCTTCACTGGCCATGCGCACCAGACGGCGAGCCATGTAGCGCGGGTCTGCACCACCATCGAGCATGCGCACCAGCCAGTACAGCGCCGCATCCGGGTCAGAGCCGCGCACCGACTTGTGCAGCGCGCTGATGGTGTCGTAGAACTGTTCGCCACCCTTGTCATAGCGGCGCATGCGCTCGCCCAGCACTTTCAGCAGCCAGGCGTCGGTGATCTCTTGCAGCTTTTCCTGGGTGGCCGCCATGGCCAGGGTTTCGAGCGTGTTGAGCAGCTTGCGGGCGTCGCCATCGGCATAGGCCACCAGGCGATCGATTGCTATGCTTTCCATAGCTGGTACCGCTTGATGGGATTGCGCCAGGGCCACAATTTGCTTCAAATCGTCGGCGGACAGCGGTTGCAGCACATACACGGCAGCACGCGACAGCAGGGCCGAGTTCACCTCGAACGATGGGTTCTCGGTGGTGGCCCCGATGAAGGTGAACAGGCCGCTTTCGACATGCGGCAAAAACGCATCTTGCTGGCTCTTGTTGAAGCGGTGCACCTCATCCACAAACACCAGGGTGCGCTGCTGCATAAGCCCATCGCGCGCCGCCTGGGCGCGCTCCACCGCATCGCGGATGTCCTTCACGCCGCCCAGCACCGCGCTGATGCTGATGAACTGCGCATCAAACGCATCCGCCATCAGCCGGGCAATGGTGGTTTTACCCACGCCGGGCGGGCCCCACAAAATGCAGCTGTGCGGGCGGCCGGACTCGAACGCCAGCCGCAGCGGCATGCCCGGCCCCAGCACATGCTGCTGGCCCACCACCTCGGCCAGTGTGCGCGGGCGCAGGACTTCTGCCAGGGGCTGGTGCAAGCCCAAGGGGGAAGCAGCGAGGTCAGTGGGTTTTCGGGTCATAAAGTGAAGTGCACACGGGCCGGGGCGGCTATTGCACCACAGGCCATGCGCACTTGAAGCAAAAACAGCAGGTAGCGCTTTATCTATATGCGCAGACAGCTATTGAAATCATAGCACCCACCATTCCACTCATCTGGCCTATGGCCGGGGCTGTCAGTCCACCGGCTTTATTGCTTGACGATGTCTGCACCGGCCGGTGGCTTGAACTGGAAAGTGCTGGCGGGCAGTGCCGGATTGACCTGCATGCCCTTGAAACGAATCGCCGAGCGCTGGCCGAAGCTGTCCACAATGTCCAGCGCTGCCAGTTGTTCGCCCGCAAACCCCACGCGCACGCTTTGCAACTGGCCATCCTTGGCCTTGGGGGTGGCCTGCACCCACTGCAATCCATCCTGGTCAGGCGCGGCGGCCAGTGTGAAATCAGCCCGCAGGGCCGACAGGTCTGCCGCCGAGGCAATCAGCGAAGCAGGCGTGGAGCCCAGTGCCTGCGCCTGCGAACGCTGGGTGACCTGGTTCAGGTCCACATCCAGCAGCCACAGGGTTTGCCCATCGGCCACAATGGTTTGCTCAAACGGCTTTTGGTAGACGAACTTGAAGCGCCCTGGGCGCTGGAATTCGAAGGTGCCGCTGGATGTCTTGCTGCGTGCGGCCTGCCCGTCTTTGGGCGGAGAGGTCACCACCTGCGTGAAATCGGCCCGCCCGGTCTGCGTGCCTTTCATGAAGTTTTCAAGGCTTTTTAGCCCATCAGCGCTTGCCAGGCTTGCGCTGGCAGCTATCAAAATTGCAGTGAAAATCTTTTTCAACAAAAACTCCTAGAACGCGATGCTCGTCCCCTGACTGGCCCACAGCCCCTCGCGGGCCGGGCTGCCATGGGCTGCGTGCAGATCAGCCCTCGCGCGCCGGCACCAGCACTTCCCGCTGGCCGCTGGCCGTAAGGGCGCTGACCAAGCCGGCTTTTTCCATGTCTTCCAGCAGGCGGGCCGAGCGGTTGTAGCCAATGCGCAGCTTGCGCTGCACATAAGAGATGCTGGCCTTGCGGTCTTTCAGCACCACCTCGACGGCTTGGTCGTACATGGGGTCTTTCTCACCGCCTTCACCCCCCTCTGCCGACAAATCACCGTCGCCCTCTACAGTGCCACCTTCCAGCACCCCTTCGATGTAGTCCGGCTCCCCTTGTTCCTTGAGGTAACTGACGACACGGTGTACTTCCTCGTCTGACACGAAGGCGCCATGCACCCGAATCGGCAGGCCCGTGCCGCTGGCCATGTAGAGCATGTCGCCCATGCCCAGCAGCGCCTCGGCGCCCATCTGGTCAAGAATGGTGCGGCTGTCAATCTTGCTGCTCACCTGAAAGGCGATACGGGTGGGAATATTGGCCTTGATCAGGCCAGTGATCACATCCACGCTGGGGCGCTGGGTGGCCAGAATCAGGTGAATACCAGCCGCGCGAGCCTTTTGCGCCAGACGGGCAATCAACTCTTCGATCTTCTTGCCCACCACCATCATCAGGTCGGCCAGCTCGTCGATGACCACCACGATGTGCGGCAGGCGCTGCAGCGGCTCGGGCTCTTCAGGCGTGAGACTGAAGGGGTTGTAGATGAACTCTTCCTTGGCCTTGGCCTCGTCGATCTTGGTGTTGTAGCCCGCCAGATTCCGTACGCCGAGCTTGCTCATCAGCTTGTAACGGCGCTCCATCTCGGCCACGCACCAGTTCAGGCCATGGGCGGCCTGTTTCATGTCGGTGACCACCGGAGCCAGCAGGTGCGGAATGCCTTCGTAGACCGACATTTCCAGCATCTTGGGGTCGATCATCAACAGGCGCACATCGCGCGCCTCGGCCTTGTAGAGCAGTGAGAGGATCATGGCGTTGATCCCCACCGACTTGCCCGAGCCCGTGGTACCGGCCACCAGCACGTGCGGCATCTTGGCCAGGTCTGCCACCACCGGGTTGCCCACGATGTCCTTGCCAAGGCCCATGGTGAGCATGCTCTTGGCGTCGTGGTAAATCTGTGAGCCCAGGATTTCGGACAGGCGGATGGACTGGCGCTTGGCGTTGGGCAGCTCCAGCGCCATGTAGTTCTTGCCCGGAATGGTCTCCACCACGCGGATGGACACCAAGCTGAGCGAGCGCGCCAGGTCTTTGGCGAGGCCCACGATCTGCGAGCCCTTCACGCCCGTGGCAGGCTCAATCTCATAGCGTGTGATCACCGGGCCGGGCATGGCCGCCACCACGCGCACTTCCACGCCAAAGTCCTTGAGCTTTTTCTCGATGAGGCGGCTGGTCATCTCCAGCGTGTCGGAAGAAACGGTTTCCTGCTTCTGCTGCGGCCCGTCCAGCAGGTCCACCATGGGCAGCTTGCTGTCAGGCATGTCGGTGAACAAGGGCTTTTGCCGCTCTTTCACCACCCGGGCGCTCTGGGGGGTATCCACCAGCACAGGCTCAATGATCTGCACGGGCTCGGGGTGGTGCTCTTCGCTCTCGGTGCGCTCTTCGCGCACCACCACCGCACGTTCGCGCGCGGCCTTGCGGCCCACGGCCACGTCCTTGGCCACTTCGCGCTGCGCCAGGCGCGACTGCACCAGCGCATCAATGCGCCCACCCAGCCACTCGGCCACATGCCCCCACGAGAAGCGAAACACCATGGAAGCGCCCACCACCAGCAGCACAATGCTCACCAGGCCCGAGCCGGTAAAGCCCAGCCACTTCATGGCACTCAAGCCCACCGTGTAGCCCAGCACCCCGCCACCGTGGCCGCCCGGCAGGTAAGACTCGAACCGGTACAGGCGCGACCATTCCAGTGCGGCACTGGCACAGACGAGCAAAATCAGCCCCACCCAGAACACCAGACGGCGCATGGCGGGCGATGGAGCGCCTTCGGGCACTTCACCACCGCGCATCCACCGCGCCAACGACGCAAACCAGGCGCACACGGCCGCAGCCACGCACCACCACACCGAAAAGCCCAGCGCAAAGTAGCTGCCATCGGCCAGCCACGCCCCCAGGCGCCCCGCCCAGTTGGCCACCATGCGCGACGAGCCCACGCCCGATGAGGACCAGGACGGGTCTTGCGCGGAATAGCTGACCAAGGCCAGCAACCAGAAAATCAGGGCCAGCAGCCCCACCAGCAAGCTGACCTCATGACCGAACCGGGCCGCGCCGGTGCGGGGGGGCGACTTGGCCGCCGCAGAAGCATTCAAGGTATTGAGGGAATAAGTCATAACGTGCCGGGCAAGCTTACCCCATGGGCAAGGGCAGACCGCGCCCGCAGCGGTGCGGACATGGCCTTCAATTCAGGGAGTTCAGGCGCTCTTTGAGCAGGGTCACGCCACTGGGCAGGGTCTGGATAAAGGCACGCTCTTCCAGGTCTTTCATCACACGGCTGACCATCTCGCGCGAGGCGCCCACCATCTTGGCCAGGTCCTGGCGCGAGATTTTCTCGCGAATGATCCACTGGCCCTGAGCATCCTGCACCGCAAACTCCAGCAGGGCATGGGCCACACGGCCATACACATCCAGTAACGCCAGTGACTCAATTTTGCGGTCGGCATGGCGCAGGCGCTTGACCAGGCCGCGCATCACCACCAGCGACATGGAGGAGTTTTCCGCGAGGCAGCGGGCAAAGTCCGCCCGACCGAGCAGCAGCACATCGGTCTGCACCTCGGCCCGCACTGTGGCCGAATGCGGCTCGTTGTCGATGATGCTCATCTCGCCGATGTAGTCGCCCGGCCCCAGCGTGGCCAGAATCACCTCACGCCCCCGGCTGTCGGCCGACACCACGCGCGCCCTGCCCGTCAGCAAAATGGCCAGGGCATTGGACTTTTGCCCTTGCTCGACCAGCACCTCACCGCGCTTGTAGCGTTGCTTGGTCACCGCCCCGCTGATCACTTCTGCCTGCGTCACCGTGAGCAGCGAGAACAATGGCACCCTGCGCAGCAGGTCCAGGTTGGACAACATGGTCGACATGGAAAAGACTTCTCCTCAACAGCAAAACGAACCCATCCCGACCACCCCGGTTTTGATGGGTTCTTACAATCACCACGATTGAAAACGGCCTGTTCCTGTGTGCCGCCCCTCGGCGGATACTTGGTGGGCTCTCTTTTTATTTTCCAACAGCGCCCAGCCTCCCTGGCAGGCGCGCACAACACAGGCTTGTACCATGTCCATCACCCAACACGCGAAAGTTCTGATCCTCGGCTCTGGCCCTGCCGGCTACACCGCCGCCGTTTACGCTGCGCGTGCCAACCTGAACCCCGTGCTGATCACCGGCATGGCGCAGGGCGGGCAGCTGATGACCACCACCGAAGTGGACAACTGGCCCGCTGACGTGCACGGCGTGCAAGGTCCGGACCTGATGCAGCGCTTTCTGGAGCACGCCGAGCGCTTCAAGACCCAGATCATCTTCGACCACATCAACAAGGTCGATTTCAGCAAGCGCCCCTTCACCCTCACGGGCGACAGCGGCACCTACACCTGCGACTCCCTGATCATTGCCACCGGCGCATCGGCCAAGTACCTGGGCCTGCCCTCGGAAGAAGCTTTCATGGGCCGCGGCGTGTCGGGCTGCGCCACCTGCGATGGTTTCTTCTACCGCGACCAGGACGTGTGCGTGGTGGGTGGCGGCAACACTGCCGTGGAAGAGGCGCTCTACCTGTCCAACATCGCCCGCAAGGTAACGCTGGTGCACCGCCGGGACAAGTTCAAGGCTGAGCCCATCCTGGTGGACAAGCTGAACGAAAAAGTGGCCGCTGGCAAGATAGAGCTGAAGGTGTTCCACACCCTGGATGAAGTGCTGGGCGACGACACCGGCGTGACGGGCATTCGCATCAAGAGCACGCAAGACGGCAGCACCCAGGACATCGAGCTCAAGGGCTGCTTCATTGCCATTGGCCATGCGCCCAATACTGAAATCTTCCAGGGCCAGCTGGAGATGGACAACGGCTACATCGTCACGCAGGGCGGGCTCAAGGGCTTTGCCACCCAGACCAGCGTGCCCGGCGTGTTTGCCGCAGGCGACGTGCAAGACCACGTGTACCGCCAAGCCATCACCAGCGCGGGCACGGGCTGCATGGCCGCACTCGATGCGCAGCGCTTCCTGGAACAAGAGGCTTGATCGAAAAGCAGGCCGCAGGCTATAATCTGCGGCTTTGCTGAATCCTGCCCGCCGTCCTGGCGGAACTTCAGGTTCAACAATCGGGTTACCGCCACCCTTTCTGGCGAGGTGAGACCGCTAGCGAGCCCTGCGCACTTTGCCAGGGCGCCCGCAAATGGTCGTTATAAAAGTATCGGAGTGTCCTGATGGCACGCGTCTGCGACGTAACGGGCAAGAAGCCCATGACTGGGAACAACGTTTCCCACGCCAACAACAAAACCAAGCGCCGGTTCCTGCCGAACCTGCAATACCGCCGTTTCTGGGTTGAGAGCGAAAACCGCTGGGTGCGCCTGCGTGTTTCGAGCGCTGCCCTGCGTTTGATCGACAAGAACGGTATCGACTCGGTGCTCGCAGACCTGCGTGCCCGTGGCCAGGCTTAAGGAGTAGCACCATGGCAAGCAAAGGCGGACGCGACAAGATCAAGCTGGAATCCACTGCGGGTACCGGCCACTTCTACACCACGACCAAGAACAAGAAGACCATGCCCGAGAAGATGCTGATCATGAAATTTGATCCAAAAGCTCGCAAGCATGTGGAATACAAGGAAATGAAGCTGAAGTAATTCAGCCCGTTCCCCAAAAACCGCCCGGCAGCAATTGCCCGGCGGTTTTTTTATGTCTGCGCTATCTGCATCTGAATTGCTGGCGGCCAATGAGGGCGATTGCCTCAAAGCAAAGCTTCAGGAAATCTTCTGCGTGCCGGGCTGCCATGCCAAAACAGCAGCCCACGCAGCTCACCGCAGCAGTCTGGGACACCCGTAGAGGCCCCCCAGGGCAACCGAGCCTTTACAGAGCCCCCGCTAGATCAGGCCTGCACGGAGCGCAAGCGCAAAGAGAACTCGCGCAGCGCGGCAATGCCGCTTTCTTCAGCGCGGCGGCACCAGGCCTGCAAATCTGCAGTGAGCTGCTCGCGCGAGTGCGAGGTGTTGAGCCACAACTGGCGCAGTTCTTCGCGCATGGTGACCATGGTGTCCAGCGCAGGGTACGCGGCACGCACCTGGGCCAGTTGGGGCAAGGCCTGCGCAGGCACTTTCTCGGTGTCGCGGTGCAGCCAGCGCTTGGCGGCCTTGAGCACGGACACATCGCCATGGCGAGCCTTCAAGGCAGCCATTTCATCCTTGCACGCTTGGCGCACACCCCGGGCGTAGCCCGCCATCACCTCGTAGCGGTTGGCGATCAAGGCTTCCAGCGTTTTCTCATCGGCCACAGGCTTGGGGGCACCCAACTGCAGCTTGGGAGGTACCTTCTTCACCGTGGCCCAGCCCACTTTTTGCATCAGGCTGATGTACAGCCAGCCAATGTCGAATTCAAACGGCTTGACCGAGAACTTGGCCGCCGTGGGGTAGGTGTGGTGGTTGTTGTGCAACTCTTCCCCGCCAATCAGGATGCCCCAGGGCGAGAGATTGGTGCTGGCGTCTTGCGCCTCGAAGTTGCGGTAGCCCCAGTAGTGGCCCACGCCGTTGACCACCCCGGCCGCCCAGAACGGAATCCAGACCATCTGCACCGCCCACACGGCAGCGCCTGCAGCGCCGAACAAGGCCAGATTCAAAATCAGCATCAGGCCCACACCCTGCCAGCCAAAGCGGCTGTACACGTTGCGCTCCACCCAGTCATTGGGGGTGCCATGGCCAAATTTCTGGAGGGTTTCGGGGTTTTTGGCCTCAGCGCGGTACAGCTCGGCGCCGCGCCACATCACGGTATCCAGCCCACGGGTCTGCGGGCTGTGTGGGTCGTCCGGCGTTTCGCACTTGGCGTGGTGCTTGCGGTGAATGGCCACCCATTCCTTGGTCTGCATGCCCGTGCCCACCCACAGCCAGAAACGGAAGAAGTGCGAGGGGATGGCTTGCAACTCCAGCGCCCTGTGGGCCTGTGCACGGTGCAAGAAGATCGTCACGGCAGCGATGGTGATGTGCGTCGTAGCCAGCGTGTACAGCACGATCTGCCACCAGGTCAGGTTCCACAGGCCATGGCCCAGCCAATCAATGATGGCGTCGAGCACCGCCCAATCAGGTAACAACATATTCACACTGCCTCTTCCACACACAAAACAGCCCACGCGGGGCACCCGACACAAATTCTAGGGCGGCATTCCATTTTTGGGGATCGGGGTTCCCCGCGAATGGACGCCGCCGGGGGCAACACAGTTGCCCGAGGATCAACCCTTGCGCGTCCACACGGCGGCGAAGAAGCCGTCCGTCTGGTGGCGGTGGGGCCACATGCGCAAATAGGCTGTGCCAGTCTCGCCACCGCTGCACAGGCTGGCGGCCTGCTCCACTTTCAGCTGGCTCAGAACTTCACCCGCATCCAGCGGCACGAAATCCGGGTGGGCTGCGGTAAACGCTTCGGCAATGGCCTCGTTTTCCTGCGGCAAGATGCTGCAGGTGGCATAGACCAGACGACCGCCCGGTTTGAGCAAGCGGGCGGCGCTGTCCAGAATGGCGGCCTGTTTGACCACCAGCTCTTGCACCGCCTTGGCAGACTGGCGCCATTTGAGGTCAGGGTTGCGGCGCAGCGTGCCCAGGCCCGAGCAAGGGGCGTCCACCAGCACACGGTCGATCTTGCCGGCCAGGCGCTTGATGCGCTCGTCGCGCTCGTGGGCAATGGCGGCGGGGTGGATGTTCGACAGGCCGCTGCGGGCCATGCGGGGCTTGAGGGCATCGAGCCGGTGGGCAGATACATCGAACGCGTAGAGGCGGCCCGTGCTGCGCATGGTGGCGCCAATCGCCAGGGTCTTGCCACCAGCACCGGCGCAAAAGTCCACCACCATTTCGCCGCGCTTGGCGTCCAGCAGCAATGCCAGCAGTTGCGAGCCTTCATCCTGCACCTCGATGGCGCCACGGGTGAAGGCGTCGAGCTTGGTCAGTGCGGGCTTGCCCTCAATGCGCAGGCCCCACGGGGAATACGGTGTTGCTACGGATTTGATAGCTGCCCGCGCAAGCTCCTTCTGCACATCAGCCCGTTTTTCCTTCAAAACGTTGACGCGCAGGTCCAGCGGCGCGTTCTGCGCCATGCTTTCGGCCAGCGGCCAGAACTCATCGCCCAGCTGGTCCTTGAGGGGCTGCACCAGCCACTCGGGCAGGTTGTGGCGGTGGCGCTCCATCAGGTCGGCGGGGTTGATGGCGTCGCACTGGTCGAGCCAGTTCTTTTCCTGCTCGGTCAGCGCACTCTTCAAAAAGTCACGCGGGCCATGAAAGCCCAGGATGGCCAGGCGCCGCTCCTTGGGGCCAGAACCCGAGGGCGCGAGGTGATCGAACAAGAGCTTTTTGCGCAGCACGGTGTACACCGTTTCTGCCAGGGTGGCGCGCTCGCGCGGGCCCAGGCCGCGGTTGTCGCGAAAAAAGCGGGACACCACGGCGTCGGCCGGGTGTTCAAACGTGAGGGTCAGCCGCACCAGCTCGGCACAGGCGTCAAGAAGAACTTTGGGATGCATCCCCCGATTGTCCCACTATGGCCCCAGGCCGACCTGCGCCGGGGCCGCCCTACCCCGCCAGAGCCCCTGGCCTTTGCCACAAGCAGGGGCCCTTCAGCGCGAAAACACCGGCTCGAACGCCGAGCGCCGAATCTCCTGCAGCGTGGGCGATTCACCCGCCCACAGGGCCAGCACCGGGCCGGGCAGCCCGAGCGTGCGCTCGAGCGAGCGGCACAGCTCATAACGGTCTTCATCGTCCATGCCGGGCAGCTCCACAAACAACAGATAGGCACGGCGCTGGGGATGCTCGCGCAGGTTCTTGCGCACCAGCCAGGCACGCGCGATGGGGGTGCAGCGGGCCAGCTCGGCCTGAAACTCCCCCAGCTCGAATTCGCTCAGGTCGTGGCGTGCGATGTGGCTGAAGTAGGCCGGGTGGCTCAACTCTTCCCAGGCGCGCTCTTCCGATTCCTGGGCGCGCTCCAGCCGCTTGCGCCATTGTTTGAAGGCGGCTGCGTCATGGTCATAGCCCATCCGGGGGGTTTCCAGCTCGGCCAGCGCCGTGCGGGCGGCCCACCAGCGGTCATTGCTGCCCACGTCCCACAAACGGTGCAGGCAGGCCAGCTTGGCTTCGCGGTCCCCCTCAGGCAGCGCCTGCACCAGGCCGCGCAGGGCACCCGGGTGTTCGGCGCTGCGTTCCAGCGCCAGTTCGTACAGCGGGCGCACGTCGGCGCGCGGGTCCAGGTGTTTGCGCAACCGGGCCAGCTCCACCAGGTCAGCAGCGCTGGCCTGGGCCATGCCAGCCTGCAGGGCCTCGGCGCGGGCACGCACGCGCTGCAGCCAGGCGTGGTGCAGCTTCCATTCGGTGGCGTTGTCGGCACACCATTGCCGGTCAAAGCGGGCGATCCAGGCTTTGTATTCCGGCCCCAGCAGGGCCAGGGCGCTGCCGCGCGACCATTCCGGAAGCGTGCCTGCGGCGTCCAGCGCTTCCAGCCGGTCACGCAGGCCAGGGTGGGTGTCGTCCAGGTTGCTGATGCGTTTGAGCGCCTGGCGCAAGGCATCGTTGGCAAATGCGGCTTCGGGGGCGCGGGCTAGCAGGCGCCGCAAACCACGGAAAGGCCCCACGGGCAATGCCTGGCTGGCTGCCATGCACCAATGGTCACGCCAGAACTCGGTTTGCAGCCAGCGCCCGCGGATCTCCACCTCTATCAGTGCCGCAGCCATGACTTCGCGGCCCGCGAGGCGACCGGCAATGTGGTCGGCCTCGTATTCATCCTGCCGCGCCATCGCAAAGGTTTTGGCCGCAAAGCGGGGAAAGTACCAGCGCAGAAACGCCTGCGTGGCAACCCCAGCCACGCCGGTATCGTCGCCCAGGTTCTTGTTCAACTGCATCCAGGACCAGCGGGTGCGGTAGATCCAGGCGCCAAAGCGGCCATGGTCGCCGCGCAGGTGGCCGTATTCATGGGCCAGCACCGACAAAAACCGGCCACGGTCCAGCGCCATCAGCAGTGGCAGACCTATCACCAGGTAATTGGTGCCGCCACCGAACAGGCCATAGCGCGGAATCTGCTGGATGCTGGCGTTGAACTCATCGCTGAGCAGCACATGGTGAATCGCCGGGCCTTTCACCTTGCGGCGGATGCGCTCCAGCGCCTGGAACAGTTCCGGGGCGTCTTCAGCAGTGATCTCTTCACCCTCAGGCGGCGCAATGCGCACCCACAACGCCCGCAGGCTGACCCACAGCAGGCTACCCGCTGCCAGCAGCAGCAACACCAAACCAAAACGAAAACGCCCTTGCAGCAACTGCGGCAACGCCCAGGCCACCAACGCCAGTGCGACGACGGCGCAACCCACCACCCAGGCGTAGCCCAGGGCGGCAAAAGCGGCTACGCTGCGCCGGTACGCACTGCTGTTTTCGGCGCTGTCTTGCTCGCTGGTGCGCACCAGATGCACAAAATCTGCCCATTCCATGGCCTAACCCCTCCCTTTTTTATTTTTTAGCGGTACCGCCGTGGTCGGCGGCCGCAGCACAACCTTCGATCCTAACCATGAACGAAACGCTTCCTCCCTTGTCCCCCACACCCCTGGGCTTGTACCGGCACTACAAAGGCAACCTGTACGAGGTGGTGGGCACCGCCCGGCATAGCGAAACGCTGGAGCCCATGACCGTGTACCGCGCGCTGTACGGTGAACACGGCTTGTGGGTGCGCCCGGCCGCCATGTTTGCCGAGCAGGTCACCATCGACGGGGTGCTGCGCCCGCGCTTCGAAAAGTGCGCAGATGCCATCCCCGCCAGCCCATCCACCACTTGATTTGCTATATTTTTAATAGCTAGCAGCGCCTTCTGGTAAAGCGCCAGAGCCCATTTTTCTTTAAAGCACACCATCCGCAGCACAAAGGTTGCCTACCGGGACGGCTTGGCCCGTCCTACAACCCCGCAGCACCCTCCACGCTAATTTGAAACCGTCCGCTTGGCCAAGCTGCCAGGCCGGGGTGCCCCTATGGCCCCGCCCTACACCGCAGCGGCCAGGCTTGTTTCATTCCCCACGCTGGAGGTCACCATGGCCTATTTGCTTCAAGGGCTGTTTGGAGAACGTTCCCTCACCAAGGTCGCTGGCCTTTATCCACAAAAAGGCCAGGCCGAATCATCGATGGCTGCTGTGATGCGGCTGGGCGGCATCCAGCCGGGCCAGGTGCGGCTGGTGGGCCCGCACGATGCGAGGGCACCGCACCGTGAAATTTTTTCGTACGCGATGGAACCTGAGCCCCAAGGCATTGCCCGCACGTTTTATCAAACGCATCTGGTGGGTGGCATGGCGGGGGCTGTTGCAGGGCTGGCCCTGTATGCGTGGTTTTGGCGCGCGGGGCACCCCATGATTGCCAGCAGCCCGCTGCTGGCCTTGATCGCACTGGTGGGCTTTGGCACCACGTTTGGGTTGCTGGCAGGCGGGCTGCTGTCGATGCGACCGGACCACATTCGCCTCATCACCCGCGTGCGGTCTGCGCTGCGCCACAACCACTGGGCGGTGGTGGCCCACCCCACCACGCCAGAGCAAGCGGCCCAGGTCAAGGCCGTGCTGCATGGCAGCGCCGCAGAGGTGGTGTCCACCCTGTAGCACCTCGCGTGGGCGGCAACGCTTCAGAGCAAGGTGGGGCTACAGCGCCCGGACCAGGTTTCGCACTGCGCGGGGGTAAATGATGTGCTCCTGGGTCAGCACGCGCGCAGCCAAGGTTTGCGCCGTGTCGTCCGGCAACACGGGAACCACGGCCTGGTCCAGGATGGGGCCCACGTCCAGCTCGGCCGTCACCTGGTGCACCGTCACGCCGGCAAACTTGCAGCCAGCGTCGATGGCGCGCTGGTGCGTATGAAGACCGGTGAAGGCGGGCAGCAACGAAGGGTGGATGTTGATGAGCCGCCCGGCGTAGTGCTCTACAAAACCGGGCGTCAGGATGCGCATGAACCCGGCGAGCACCACCAGGGCGGGCTGGTACTGGTCAATCGCCTGGGCCAGTGCCGCATCAAAAGCCTCGCGGCTCTCAAACGTCTTGTGGTCGAGCACGGCGGTGGCAATACCGTACTCGCGGGCAAACACGAGGCCTTTGGCATCGGCCTTGTTGCTCACCACGGCAGCAATGCGCACACCGTACGCGCGCTCCCAATGCTCCTGCTGCGCGGTTTTCACAATGGCTGCCATGTTGGAGCCGCCGCCAGAGATCAAAATCACAATGTTCTTCATTTGCCCGTGATTATCCCAGCCATGTCCACCCCCTTCAGCCCCCCCCCCCGCCACCTCACCCCCAACGAAGCCCGCGTGCTGGCGACGTTGATGGAAAAAGCCCGCACTGTGCCCGACAGCTACCCCATGTCGCTCAATGGTCTGGTCACCGGTTGCAACCAGAAAACCAGCCGCGACCCGGTGATGCAACTGACCGATGCCGAAGCGCAAGAGGCGCTGGATTCGCTGAAGCTGCTGACCCTGGTGTTTGAGAGCAGCGGCAACCGCACCACACGGTGGGAGCACAACTTTCAGCGCGGCGTGGGTGTGCCCGACCAGTCGGCCGCGCTGCTGGGCCTGCTGATGCTGCGCGGGCCGCAGACGGCGGGTGAGCTGCGCATCAATGCCGAGCGCTGGCACCGGTTTGCCGACATCTCGTCGGTGGAAGCGTTTTTGGACGAATTGCAAAACCGCAGCGAAGAAAAAGGCGGCCCGCTGGTCGCGCTGCTGCCCCGCGCGCCCGGCGCCCGCGAGCCGCGCTGGGCGCACCTGTTGTGCGGGCCGGCAGACACCAGCCAGCAGGCCTACGGTGGCCACCCGGCCCCCTCACTGGACACCCCTGCCCCCGCCCTGCAAGCCCGCGTACAAGCGCTGGAGGCCGAAGTGGCCAGCCTGCAAGCCACCGTGCGCCGCCTGTGCGACGAGCTGGGCCTGGCGCCTGGGTTGACGAGCATGTCACCACCCGGACAGGACTGAAACGAACGACCGTGCTACAAACACAAAATCAATAGGAGACAAGCTGCATGGATCTCGCATTCACCCCCGAAGAGCAGGCCTTCCGCGAGGAAGTCCGCACCTGGGTTCAAGCCAATCTGCCCAAGGAAATCTCCCACAAGGTGCACAACGCCCTGCGCCTGACCCGCGACGATATGCAGGGCTGGGCCAAGATTCTGGGCAAAAAAGGCTGGCTGGCCTTTGGCTGGCCCAAGGAATTTGGCGGCCCCGGCTGGACTGCCGTACAAAAGCACCTGTTTGAAGAAGAGTGCGCGCTGGCAGGCGCGCCCCGCATCATCCCCTTCGGCCCCGTCATGGTGGCCCCGGTGATCATGGCGTTTGGCAATGCCGAGCAGCAAAAGCGCTTTTTGCCCGGCATCGCCAGCGGCGAAGTGTGGTGGAGCCAGGGCTACAGCGAGCCGGGCTCGGGCTCGGACCTGGCCAGCGTCAAGACCCGCGCCGAGCGCGTGGGCGACAAGTACATCGTCAACGGCCAAAAGACCTGGACCACCCTGGGCCAGCATGGCGACTGGATGTTCAACCTGGTGCGCACCAGCACTGAGGGCAAGCCGCAGACCGGCATCTCCTTCCTGCTGGTGGACATGAAGTCCAAGGGCGTCACCGTGCGCCCCATCAAGCTGCTGGACGGCGAGTGCGAAGTGAACGAGGTGTTCTTCGACAACGTCGAAGTGCCCGCCGAGAACCTGATCGGCGAAGAGAACAAGGGCTGGACCTACGCCAAGCACCTGCTGAGCCACGAGCGCACCAACATCGCCGACGTGAACCGCAGCAAGCGCGAGCTGGAGCGCTTGAAGCGCATCGCCAAAACCGAAGGCGTGTGGGATGACCAGCGCTTCCGTGACCAGATCGCCCTGCTCGAAGTGGACATCGTCGCGCTCGAAATGCTGGTGCTGCGCGTACTGTCGGCCGAGAAGTCGGGCAAGAACTCGCTCGACATTGCGGGCCTGCTCAAGATCAAGGGCAGCGAGATCCAGCAACGCTATGCCGAGCTGATGATGCTGGCCGCCGGCCCCTTTGCCATGCCTTTCATCGAAGAGGCGATGGAGGCTGGCTGGCAAGGCAACTTCCCCGGCGGCATCACGGCTAACGCACCGCTGGCATCCACCTACTTCAACCTGCGCAAGACCACCATTTACGGTGGCAGCAACGAAGTGCAGCGCAACATCGTGGCTCAGACCGTGCTCGGCTGATCCCAAGTTCCAGGAGACAAGCACATGGATTTCGATTTTTCTGACGACCAGGAACAACTGCGCGACGCCGTACGCAAGTGGGTGGACAAGGGCTACACCTTTGAGCGGCGCCGTGCCGCGGTTGCAGCCGGGGGTTTTGACCGCGCCGCATGGAATGAACTGGCCGAACTGGGCCTCACGGCCCTCACCGTGCCCGAAGCGCAAGGCGGCATGGGCCAGGGCGCCATCGACGCGATGGTGGTGGCCGAAGAAATGGGCCGCGGCATCGTGCTGGAGCCCATCGCGCAGTCTTTCATTGCCAGTGCTGTGCTGTCCCACTACGCGCCCTCCGAAGTGCAATCGGCCTGGTTGCCCCGCGTGGCCAGCGGCGAAGCGGTGGTGGTGCTGGCGCACCAGGAGCGCAAGGCGCGCTACCGCCTGGACGTTTGTGAGGCAAAAGCGGCTCCAGCGCAATCAGGATATGCGGTAACAGCTATCAAAAGCATAGTGTCTGCAGGTGACAAGGCCGATGCCTTCATCGTGCCTGCACAGCTCAACGGCCAAATCGCCCTGTTCCTCGTCGAACGCACGGCCAGCGGCGTGACCACCCAGGGCTACGTCACGCAAGACGGCAGCCGCGCGGCCGAAGTGCACCTGGTCAACGCCCCCGCCACGCTCATCACCACCGACGGCCTGGCCGCGCTGGAACTGGCCGTGGACACCGGCATTGCCGCCACCTGCGCCGAAGCCGTGGGCGTGATGGACAAAACGTTGGCGATCACCGTCGAATACATGAACCAGCGCAAGCAGTTTGGTGTGTTCATTGCCAGCTTCCAGGCCCTGCGCCACCGCGTGGCAGACATGAAGATGCAGCTGGAGCTGGCCCGCTCGATGAGCTACTACGCCAGCCTCAAACTGGGCGCCCCCGCAGAAGAACGCCGCGCTGCCATGGCCCGCGCCAAGGTGCAGCTGGGCCAGTCCATGCGCTTTGTGGGACAGCAGGCCGTGCAACTGCACGGCGGCATTGGCGTGACAGACGAGTACATCGTGAGCCACTACTTCAAGAAGCTCACACAGCTGGAAGTGGCGTTTGGCGACACGCTGCACCACTTGGGCGAGGTTTCTGCGCGGATGCAAGACACGGCGGGCGTGTTTGCCTGAGCGCGGCCAGCAGTCATCTTTTCGCGCATCTCCCATGCCCGTGGGCTTTACGCCCATGGGCATTTTTGCTTGATCAGCATCCGTAATGCGCGAAATCCATGACAACGGCGGCTCCATCTTTTCTGCGCCAACCCTGAGCATTCGCACAGCACGCTCCGCAAGACAGGGGCCCTGCCGAATCCTGGATAATCACTGCTTACCCGCCAATCCACAGGCGCCGCAAGCCTGGCAGATCAACACTGGTCTGTTCTCAGCGATCTATGCACCCATGAGCGTTACCGCGACCGACCCCAATCTCAAGCACCTGCAAAAAGCCCGCGAGCAAATCGCCAAGGGCGATCTCAAGAATGCGGCACTGACGCTGAACAAGGCCAACAAGCAGTGGCCCCAAGACCCCCGGGTGTTCATGCTGGGTGGTTTGCTGGCCGAAAAGGCTGGCAACATCAAGGGCGCGTTTGAAGCCCTGCGCAAATCTGTTTCTCTGTCCCCCGAATGGGGCCCCGGTCAGCTGGAGCTGGCATTGCTGCTGGCTCGGCAAAACCAATTTGCCGAAGCCGTGGAAACCGCCGAAAAAGTGGCAGCCCTTGAACCCAAGAACCTGACCGTTCTGGCTGGCGTGGTGGACATTGCGCACCGCGCGGGCCATACCGACATGGCCATTCGCCACCTGCGCCGCGGTCTGGAGCTCGTTCCCAACGACACCATGCTGCGCCGCTTGCTGGCGCGAGACCTGAGCGAGCAGGGCAAGTTTGAGGAATCGCTGGCGCTGTGGGCAGGTCTGATTGCAGAAAACCCCAACGACCATGAATCGCTGGTGGGCCGGGTGCAGACGCTGATCGCCTGTGGCAAGCCCGAACAGGCAGTGCCAGACACCCAAGCCCTGCTGGCCTTGGCACCGCAAGACGAGGTCTATCAGTACTACGCGCAACTGGCCCAAGGGCAAGTGCCTAGCTATCAGCCGCCAGCACTCATGCGCCACCTGTTCGACAGCATGGCTGAGGTGTACGACGGCCACATGGTGCGCGGCCTGAAGTACCAATTGCCCAAACAAATCGCCGACAAAATCCTGGCCCGCCACCCCGACAAGCACCTGAATCTGCTGGACCTCGGTTGCGGCACGGGCCTTCTGGGCGTGTGCATCGGGCGCCTGAATGGTGGCTACATGATCGGCGTGGATGTCTCTACCAAAATGGTCGAGCAGGCCGCACGCCACAACGTGTATGACCGCTTCCACACGGTCAACCTGCACGATGCCTTGCGCGACACCCCAGAGGGGCTGTACCAGGTCATCACCGCCCTGGACGTATTCATCTACGCGGGCGACCTCACGGCGGCCATTCCCAACGCGTTCCGGGTGCTGGCACCCGACGGACAGCTGATCTTCTCTTGCGAAGTGGCTGACGAAGCTGGACCCGATCTGGTGTTGCAAACCAATGGTCGGTATGCCCACAAGCGCAGCCATATTGAAGCGCTGTGCCGCTCCGCAGGCTTCGACGATGTTGCGATTGAGGAAATCACCTTGCGCACCGAGGGCGGCGCCCCGGTACCCGGCTTTGTGGTGACGGCACACAAGCCTGCCGCGTGAAAACCGCCCACTGCTGAAAATTGAAAGGCCCACTGGAAACAGTGGGCCTTTTATTTGGTGCGGCCTTCAAAGCAGGCAGTGGGCGAACTGTGCTTTCACGTCAGCAAGTAGTCCACCGGCAACAATGGGGGTGGCAAATCAGTTTCACCCAGGGACTCACGCAGGTTGATTTCAATGGCCCGGCACAGGGTGTCCAGCGGCAGATCGTTGCTCTCCAAACCAAAAGGCTCTTCAATTTCATCGCCCAGCGCATCCAGCCCAAAGAAGGTGTAGGCCACGATGGCGACGACAAAGGGCGTCATGAAGCCGGTGGTATCCACCAGACCAAAGGGCAGCAAAAAGCAATAGAGGTAAGCCGTGCGGTGCAGCAGCAGGGTGTACGAGAAAGGCACTGGTGTGTTGCGAATCCGCTCGCACGATGCGGCGGAAGCCGTCATGGCCGACAAGGTTGTGTCGATACCCGCCACCAGGCAGGGATCGATGCGCCCCTCGCGCAGGCACTGGCGCAAGTCTTGGCCCAGCCCCTGCATGATGGCCTCGGGCCGTACGCTGGACTGGGCCACGCGGGGCCAGTCCTGTGCAGGCAGCCAGCGCTGCAGCAAGGCATCGTCGCTTTGCGAGCGCAAGTGCAGGCGCAGGGCATGAACAAACGCAATCGCTCGGTGCACCATGCGCACCCGCACATCGCCGGCACGGTTGGTGGGGTCCACGGGCTGGTCCAGCTCAATCAGGCTCAGGCATTGGCGCGACAGGTTGCGTGTCCGCAATACCAACTCACCCCATAGCTTGCGCCCTTCCCAGTAGCGGTCATAGGCCGTGGTGTTGCGAAAGCCGAGAAAAATCGCAAGCGGCAGACCCATCAAGGTAAAGGGGATGGGAGTGAGCGTGATCTTGAAAGTGAACAGGTTGCCGTGCGCCAGCGTCACGGCCGTGGCCAGCAGGGTGTTGAACAGCAGTGTCCAGCGGATGCGCTGCAGGATGGACCCACGCAGCAGCAAAAACAGACGCAGGCCGGAGGGCCGATCGCGAACGATCATGGGAGGTTTTCAGGGAAAACCCTGATTCTCCCACAGGGTTTACCGCGCCGCAGTGATGCGGTGCAAAGGATGCTAGGCCGCCAGCCGCGACGACTTGGGCACATGTGCCAACAAAAACTCCATCTGGTCGGCCAAGATACGGCGGTTGCGCAGGATGAAATCTTCCCACAGGCTGGGCACATAGGGGGCGTACAGCAAAGGCATGTGAGCCTGCTCGGGCGTACGCGGCCCTTTTCGGTGGTTGCAGGCACGGCAGGCGGTGACGACGTTCATCCAGTGGTCCTGCCCGTGGTGGGCGAAGGGCACGATGTGTTCGCGCGTCAACTCGTCCTCGTGAAAATGCCCGCCACAGTACGCGCAGATGTTGCGGTCGCGCGCGAACAGCTTGCTGTTGGTCAGGCCCGGCTTCAGTTCAAACGGGTTGATGCGTGGGACGCCCTTGGTGCCGATGATGCTGTTGACGGCAATCACCGATTGCTCGCCCGTGATGACGTTGTGACCGCCGCGGAAGCGGGCGATCTGCGCGCCGGACTCCCAGCGCACCTCACCTGCGGCATAGTGGATGACGGCTTGCTCCAACGTGATCCACGATTGGGGCAGCCCCTGGGCTGACAGCTTCAAGACCTTCAAAACACGCCTCCTGGAAACTTACGCTACACAAGGATTCGGAACTCGGATGTCTCGGCGGAAGGCACTGCGCTGGTGCGCTTCCAGTCGGCCTGCAACCTTCCGGTTCCAGGCGACAGGCGCCTGCTGGGCAGGCGTCGGTCACAATATACTCTTTTTCCATGACAAATTGGCGTCTTGCGCTTGATCCACTTGCGCAGGCTGCTATCAAAAAGATAACAAGCCGATGAAGATCTTTCGCGGATTCCACCACCCTGGCATCGCCAGCGCCTGCGCGCTGACCATCGGTAATTTCGACGGCGTGCACCGGGGGCACCAGGCCATGCTGGCGCTGCTGAACAACGAAGCCGCTCACCGGGGGGTGGAGAGTTGCGTCCTCACGTTCGAGCCCCACCCGCGCGACTATTTCGCTGGCGCGGCGCGCAAGCCCGAACTGGCCCCCGCACGCATTGGCACCCTGCGCGACAAGCTGACCGAGCTGGAGCGCTGCGGCGTGCAGCAGGTGGTGGTGCTGCCCTTCAGCGCGCGGCTGGCTGCGCAGACGCCTGAGGCTTTCATCAACGAAGTGCTGGTGCAAGGCCTGGGAGCGCGCTACGTGCTGGTGGGCGACGATTTCCGCTTTGGCGCCAAGCGAGCGGGCGACTACGCCATGCTCGACGCAGCTGGGCAGGCCCAGGGCTTTGATGTGGCCCGCATGAACAGCTACGAGGTGCGCGGCCTGCGGGTGTCCAGTTCAGCCGTTCGCCAGGCCTTGGGCGCAGGTGACATGGAAGCCGCTGCCGCCCTGCTGGGGCGGCCTTACACCATCTCAGGCCATGTGGTGCATGGCCGCAAGCTGGGGCGTGAGCTGGGCGCCAGCGCCGACGGCGCGCAAGACGGCTTCCGCACCCTAAACCTGCGCTTTGCCCATTGGAAGCCTGCCGCCAGCGGCATTTTTGCCGTGCTGGTGCATGGCCTGGACGACACACCCCTGCCCGGCGTGGCCAACCTGGGCGTGCGACCGTCGCTCGACCCGAACGATGTGAATGGCGGCCGCGTGCTGCTGGAAACCCATTGCCTGCAGTGGCCGGCCAGCCTGGGCGCCGAGGGGGCGTACGGTAAAATCATCCGCGTGGAACTTCTGCACAAACTGCACGACGAGCTCAAGTACGACGGTCTCGATGCCCTCACTGCCGGTATCGCCAAGGACTGCGCCGATGCGCGCGCCTACTTTGCCTCTGGCCACGCCCGCTCGTACACCGAGACCCGGCGCCAGACCACCCGCGACCGAATTTAGAGGGCTGCCTTTGCGCAGCGCCCGTGCTTGCGGGCCAGCTTCTCTCGTCCCAGTCACTCCCGTTTTTCGCGCCGGGTACGCCCCGGATTGCACCGCCCTAAGGTCCTTTCATGTCCGATAACGCCAGCTCCACCCCCACGAACAGCACGCCTGCCGTGGACTACCGCGCCACGCTGAACCTGCCAGACACATCCTTCCCCATGCGCGGCGACCTGCCCAAGCGCGAGCCCGGCTGGGTGAAGGAGTGGGAAGACAAAGGCATCTACAAAAAGCTGCGCGATGCCCGTTGCGGTGCCCCCAAGTTCATCCTGCACGACGGCCCCCCCTATGCCAACGGCCAGCTGCACATTGGCCACGCGGTCAACAAGATCCTGAAGGACATGATCACCAAGGCGCGCCAGCTCGAAGGCTTTGACGCGCTGTACGTGCCCGGCTGGGACTGCCACGGTCTGCCCATCGAAAACGCCATTGAAAAGCTGCACGGCCGCAACCTGCCGCGTGACGAAATGCAAGCCAAGGGACGTGCCTTTGCCACCGAGCAGATCGCACAGCAAATGGCCGATTTCAAGCGCCTGGGCGTGCTCGGCGACTGGGATAACCCCTACAAGACCATGAACTTCGCCAGCGAGGCTGGCGAGATCCGCGCGCTCAAGAAGGTGATGGAGCGGGGCTTCGTGTACCGCGGCCTCAAGCCTGTGTACTGGTGCTTCGACTGTGGCTCGTCGCTGGCCGAGTTTGAAATCGAGTACCAGGACAAGAAGAGCACCACACTGGACGTGGCCTTCAAGGCCCACAACCCTGCCGCGCTGGCGGCGGCTTTCGGTGTGCCTGCCTTCACGCAAGACGCGTTTGCCGTGATCTGGACGACCACCGCCTGGACCATCCCCGCCAACCAGGCGCTGAACCTGAACCCCGAGCTGCCTTACTCGCTAGTGGAAACCGAACGCGGCCTGTACGTGATCGCCGAGACCCTGGTCGATGCCTGCATGGAGCGCTGGGGCCTGCAAGGCAAGGTGCTGGCCACCGTTCCGGGCGAAAGGCTGGGCGGCATCGAGTTTGAGCACCCGCTGTACGACGTGGCCAGTGAAGACGGCAGCCATGGCTACCGCCGCCTCTCGCCCGTGTACCTGGCCGACTACGCCACGGCCACCGACGGCACGGGTATCGTGCACTCGTCGCCCGCCTACGGCGTGGACGACTTCAACTCGTGCGTAGCGCACGGCATGAAGTACGACGACATCCTGAACCCGGTGCAGGGCAACGGCACTTATGCGGCAGACTTCCCGCTGTTCGGCGGCCAGCACATCTGGAAGGCCATCCCCGTCATCATCGAGGCGCTGCGCAACGCGGGCCGCCTGATGGCCACCAAGGACATCACCCACAGCTACCCGCACTGCTGGCGCCACAAGACGCCCGTGATCTACCGCGCCGCCGCCCAGTGGTTCGTGCGCATGGACGAAGGCGAAGGCGTGTTCACCACCGACAAGGCTCCGGGCACGCTGCGCCAGACGGCCCTGGCAGCCATCGAGCAGACCAGCTTCTACCCCGAAAACGGCAAGAGCCGCCTGCGCGACATGATCGCAGGGCGGCCCGACTGGTGCATCTCGCGCCAGCGCAGCTGGGGCGTGCCCCTGCCCTTCTTCCTGCACAAGGATTCGGGCGAGTTGCACCCACGCACCATGGAGATCATCGATCAGGCGGCAGCCATCGTCGAAAAGGGCGGCATCGAGGCCTGGAGCCGAGTGACAACCGAAGAAATCCTGGGCGCAGAAGACGCGCTGCACTACACCAAGAGCACCGACATTCTGGAAGTGTGGTTCGACTCGGGTTCCACCTTCTGGCACGTGATGCGCGGCACGCACGGCACCATGCACCACGAGACTGGCCCCGAGGCCGACCTGTATCTGGAAGGCCATGACCAGCACCGCGGCTGGTTCCACAGCTCGCTGCTGCTGGCCAGTGCCATCTTCGGCCGCGCGCCCTACCGCGGCCTGCTGACCCACGGCTTCACCGTGGACGGCCAGGGCAAGAAGATGAGCAAGTCGCTGGGCAACACCGTCTCGCCGCAAGAGGTGAGCGGCAAGCTGGGTGCCGAAATCATCCGCCTGTGGTGCGCCTCAACCGACTACTCGGGCGACCTGGCCATTGACGACAAGATCCTGGCCCGCGTGGTCGATGCGTACCGCCGCATCCGCAACACACTCCGCTTCCTGCTGGCCAACGTGAGCGACTTTGACCCAGCTACCGATACTGTGCCCGCCGACCAGTTGCTGGAAATTGACCGCTACGCCCTGGCCCGCGCCAGTCAGCTGCAGGCCGACATCCTGGGCCATTACGAGGTGTATGAATTCCACCCCGTGGTAGCCAAACTGCAGGTGTACTGCTCGGAAGATCTGGGCGCGTTCTACCTCGACGTGCTCAAGGACCGCCTCTACACCACCGCACCCAAGAGCCTGGCCCGCCGCAGCGCCCAGACCGCGCTGTACCAGATCACCCATGCCATGCTGCGCTGGATGGCGCCGTTCCTGTCGTTCACGGCCGAAGAAGCCTGGAAGGTGTTCGGAAAATCCGAAACCATCTTTGTCGAGAAGTTCTGGGACTTTGGTGCCACAGATGCTGCGCTGCTCGATAAGTGGGACCGCATCCGTGCCGCCCGTGAAGTGGTGAACAAGGAGATCGAAGCCCTGCGCGCCGACGGTAAGGTGGGCGCATCGCTGCAGGCCGAAGTCACGGTGACCGCCAGCGGCGAACTGCTGGAAGCCCTGCGCAGCCTGGGTGAAGACCTCAAGTTCGTGTTCATCACCTCCGCAGCTACGCTGGCCGAAGGCGAAGCCCTCGCCGCCAGCGTGACACCGAGCAGCCATGCCAAGTGCGAACGCTGCTGGCACTACCGCGAGGACGTGGGCCAGGACGCTGCCCACCCCACCATTTGCGGCCGCTGCACCAGCAACCTTCACGGCACCGGTGAAAACCGGGTGTGTGCCTAAATGGCCGGGATTCCATCCGTGGGCAACCAGTCCACCACCCGCAGCATGGCGTTATGGCTGATATGGGCCGTGGTCATTGTGGCGGCAGACCAGTGGACTAAAGAGCTGATCCTGCGCAACTACCAGTGGGGTGAAGCCACGACCATCACGAACTTCTTCAACATCGTGCGGGCCCACAACACCGGTGCAGCCTTCTCCTTCCTCTCGAACGCAGGGGGATGGCAGCGCTGGTTGTTCACCGGTATTGGTACCGTTGCCAGCCTTTTCATCATCTGGCAACTGTACAAACACCCCACGCAAAAGCTGTTCTGCTTTGCGCTGGCCAGTGTGATGGGCGGTGCCATTGGCAACGTGGTGGACCGCTTGATGCACGGCTACGTGGTCGATTTTCTGGACTTCCACGCCATGGGCTGGCACTTCCCGGCGTTCAACGTGGCCGACTCGGCCATCACGGTCGGCGCGGTCTGCCTGATCGTGGACGAGCTGCTGAGAGCCCGCCGGGAAGCCTGAGAGCGACCCGCCCTCGATACGGCCCGCCTTGTGCGGGCCGTTTTGTTTTCAGCAGCCTCATGAACGGCGGTACCCCGGCAGATTGAAGACAACGCAACTGGCTCACAGCGAGAACACCAGCCTCTGTGAATCTGCCTGGCGAATGCCCAAGTGCACAGCTCTTACCAGCAACGCATTCCGAATGCACCGATTCACCCGGGGGCTTGCGCCTTGCAAGGTGAAATCAGGGGTATGCTTCATGACAGTTTTATGACAATCTGCGTTGTGCACGTTGTTTGCTTGTCAGTGGACGCACGCGGAGCCTGAGAGCGCAGCGAACCCAAGCGGTTTTGCGCGTTGGCGGACACCCTGCAGTACAAACCTACGCACACCTCCAAGAATAAAAAGAACGACTCCATTCCATGAAGCATTTGTTGAACTTGTTAGCTGCCGTGGCCCTGCTCATCTGGGGCACGCACCTGGTGCGTACCGGCATCCTGCGGGTGTTCGGCGCCAATCTGCGGCAACTCATCTCGCGCAGCGTGAGCAACCGGTTCACCGCCGTTCTCTCGGGCATGGGCGTCACGGCCGTGGTGCAGTCCAGCACCGCCACCGCGCTCATCGTGTCGTCATTTGTGGGCCAGGGGCTGGTGGGGCTGCCTGCCGCACTGGCCGTGATGCTGGGCGCGGATGTAGGCACCAGCGTGATGGCTGTGGTGTTTTCGCTCGATTTGTCGTGGCTGTCGCCGTTGTTCATCTTTGTGGGCGTGGTGCTGTTCATTTCGCGCAAGGACACCGCCGTGGGCCGCGTGGGCCGCGTGCTGATTGGCCTGGGCTTGATGCTTCTGGCCCTGCGGCTCATCACCGAATCCACCACCGTGCTGACCCAGTCGCCCACCGTGCGCACCCTGCTGGGTGCGCTGACCAGCGATTTACTGCTGGAAATCTTCACGGGCGCCGTGCTGGCCGTGCTGGCCTATTCCAGCCTGGCCACCGTGCTGCTCACGGCCACGCTCGCAGGCTCGGGCGGTATTCCGGTGGATGTGGCACTGGGGCTGGTGGTGGGCGCCAACCTGGGCAGCGGCTTGCTGGCGGTGGCCACGACCATGCGCTCCAATGTGCAGACGCGGCAGGTGCCGCTGGGCAATCTGTTCTTCAAGATCATGGGCGTCATCATCATGACCCCGCTGATCGGGCTGTGGCTCAAGCATGTGCGCCCCTATGTTCCCGACAACGCTTCGCTGGTGGTGCTGTTCCACCTGGCATTCAACGCGGTGGTGGGGCTGGTGTGCATCGGGCTCACAGGCACGGTGGCGCGTGCCGTGCAACGCCTGCTCCCGGTGGCAGACACGCAGGCCGCAGCGGGCAGCCGCCCCCGGCATCTGGATCCGTCGGCGCTGGCCACGCCCTCGCTGGCCATTTCCTGCGCTGCGCGCGAAGCGCTGCACCAAGCCGACGTGGTGGAGTCCATGCTGCTGGGGTTGCACCAGGTCATCCGCACCGACGACCAAAAGCTAGCGGAAGACCTGCGCAAGCTCGATGATCAGGTGGATGAGCTGTACTCCGCCATCAAGTACTACATGACGAAGATTTCGCGCGAGGCGCTGGACGAACGCGAAGGCCGCCGGTGGGCAGACATCATCAGCTTCACCATCAACATGGAGCAGATTGGCGACATCATCGAACGCGTGCTCATCGACATTGAAGACAAGAAGATCAAGAAGGGCCGCCAGTTCTCCGAAGCTGGCATGGAAGAGATCAACGAACTGCACACCCGCCTGGTGGCCAACCTGCGCCTGGCAATGAGCGTGTTCCTCAACGGAAACGTGCGTGACGCGCAAAAGCTGCTGGAAGAAAAAGCCCGGTTCCGCGATCTGGAGCGCGCCTACTCGGCCACACACCTGGCGCGCCTGTCAGACAACACGGTGCAGAGCATTGAAACCAGCTCGCTGCACATCGACTTGATCAGCGAGCTCAAGCGCATCAACTCGCTGTTGTGCTCGATTGCGTACCCTATTCTGGAGTCGGCCGGAGCCCTGGCACCCAGCCGCCTCAAACTGCCGTCAGAACCCGTCTGACCTTGGCCATGCGGCTGGCTGGGCAGCGGTGCCGAGCCAACCCGCTACAGGCCCAAAAAACCACCAATCACCAGCCCCGCCTCGGGCGTGAAATGGCCCTGAGCCACACGTTCGCACAGCAGCGGAATGGATAGCAACGCAAACTCATCCACCTCGCCATCCTGGTTGTGGGGCACTTGCCCCTCGGGCACCTGGGCACTGAACCAGTCGATGCGCTCTCGCATGAAGCCAACGCCCCCACCCTCGCGGCTGGGGCGGGAGAAATCCACGTGACCACCGTGCACCACCTGCGTGAGTGCAGCCACTTCCAGGCCCGCCTCTTCCCAGGTTTCACGCGCCAGCGCCTGGTGCAGTGAATCCTGCGCTGACACCATGCCGCCCATCAGGGTGTCCCACTTGCCGGGGTGATTGGGCTTGGTGAGCGAGCGCCGCTGTACCCACATGCGCCCATCCGGCGCCAAACCCACCAAGTGCACCGCGCGCGTGGCAATGCCTAGCACCCGCACAGCCCCACGTTCCACCGTGCCCACCACTGCGCCTTGTTCATTGGTTACCGCCAGCTGTTCATCGCGCCAGGGGCCACAGCGCCCCACCTGGCGCAGCGCTGCAGCCAGCGCATTCAGGGCGGGGGTGACCTCCACATCTGGCACAGGCAAATGCCAGGCGAACGCCCCATTTTGCTCCTGAAAATATAGCTGCTCGCGCTTATCCAGCAAGCGCTGCAGGCCAATATCATCCAAAACCCCTGCAGCCACCGACCCCACTTCGTGGCCAGCCACCACCAGTGGTATACGGGGCTGGGCCGGTGGCTGCTGCGCAGCCCCTCGCGCCCCAGCCAGCCATTGCGCGAACGCGGGCGTCTGAACGGCCGGGCTCACAGCGTCAGGATGGTGCACCCGGTGGTCTTGCGCGCTTCCAGGTCGCGGTGCGCCTGCTGCACGTCGGCCAAGGGGTAGCGCTGGTCGATATGGATCTTGACCTGGCCGCTGGCCACCACGGCAAACAGGTCATCGGCCATGGCCTGGGTGCTTTCACGCGTAGAGATATGCGTGAACAGCGTCTGGCGGGTGAGGTACAGCGAGCCCTTGGGCCCGAGCTGGCCTGGAGCAAATGCAGGCACGGGCCCCGAGGCGTTGCCGAAGCTGGCCATCAGGCCGAAGGGGCGCAGGCAGTCCAGCGACTTGTCCCAGGTGTCCTTGCCCACCGAGTCGTACACCACCTTCACGCCCTTGCCGCCGGTGATTTCCTTCACGCGCGCGGCAAAGTCTTCACGGCTGTAGTTGATGGCGTGCGCCGCACCATTGGCCAGAGCCAGCTGGCATTTGGCGTCTGAGCCGGCAGTGCCAATGAGCTGCAAGCCCAGGGCCTTGGCCCACTGGCAGGCGATGAGCCCCACTCCGCCCGCTGCGGCGTGGAAGAGCACGAAATCGCCGGGCTGCAGACCTTCCACGGGCAGTGTTTTCTTGAGCAGGTATTGCGCCGTCAAGCCCTTGAGCATCATCGCAGCGCCGGTTTCAAAGCTGATGGCGTCGGGCAGCTTGCACACCGTCTTGGCAGGCATGACGCGCGCTTCACAGTAACTGCCTGGTGGGTTGCTGGCATACGCGGCGCGGTCGCCAGGGGCCAGGTGGGTTACGCCTTCGCCCACAGCTTCCACCACGCCAGCGGCTTCCATGCCGATGGACGCAGGCATGTTCAGCGGATACAAGCCCGTGCGGTGGTACACATCGATGAAGTTCAGGCCGACGGCATGGTGGCGAATGCGGATCTCGCCGGGGCCCGGCTCCCCCACGGGTACGTCAACAATCTGGAGTTCTTCGGGACCACCATGCTGGCGGATCTGGACGGCAAGGCTCATGGCAACAGCGCTCCTGTAACAAGAGGGACAAACGGCCGCCATCCTGCCATGAATCTGCAAGCCTTGCCGGAGCGAGCCCGTTACATTCCGGGGCATGACTCAAAGACTCACGCCCGGCACGGCTGCGCTTCTCGTGACCGCGCCCCTGTTGTGGGCGGGCAATGCCGTGGTGGGCCGGCTGGTGCACGCCATGATCCCGCCCATCACCCTGAACTTCTTCCGCTGGGTGCTGGCTTTTGCCATCCTGCTGCCGCTGGCACATGGGGTGCTGCGCAAAGATAGCCCCCTGTGGCCGCACTGGCGGCGCTATGCAGTGCTGGGCCTGCTGGGCATCGGGCTTTACAACGCGCTGCAGTACATGGCGCTGCAAACCTCCACCCCCATCAACGTGACACTGGTGGGCTCCAGCATGCCGGTGTGGATGCTGGCGGTGGGGGCGCTGTTTTTTGGTGCCTCGGTCACGCGCCAGCAACTGTTAGGCGCGGTGCTCTCCATCACCGGGGTGCTGATCGTGCTCAGCCGTGGTGAGTGGAACCAGCTGCTGGCCTTGCGGCTGGTGCCCGGTGATTTGTTCATGCTGATGGCCACCGCATCGTGGTCGTTCTACAGCTGGCTTTTGGTGAGGACCAGCGAGCCCGCCAGCCTGCGCGGCGATTGGGCGGCCTTCCTGATGGCGCAGATGGTGTTTGGCCTGGGTTGGTCAGGCGCCTTCACAGGCGTGGAATGGAGTTTGGGCCACACGCAGATCGACTGGGGCGCACCCTTGCTGGCCGCGCTGGCCTTCATCGCCGTGGGGCCTGCGGTGCTGGCCTACCGCTGCTGGGGTGTGGGTGTGCAGCGGGCAGGGCCTGCGGTGGCGGGCTTCTTCGTCAACCTCACGCCGCTGTTCGCAGCCGTGCTGTCAGCGGCCTTTCTTGGCGAAACACCGCACCTGTTTCACGGCGTGGCATTCGCCTTCATCGTGGGAGGAATCGTGGTGTCATCTCGGCGCTAAGCGCTGGCGCGATGTATTGAGCGCTGGCGCGGCGTAGCACGGTAAAGCGAACCAGCGACGCGATACGGTGGCCGGCAAATCCGTGTCAGCCCAGTAAAGCCAGGTCATTGCCCAGCAGGGCTTCGATCTCGCTCAGTGGCATGGGCCGACCCAGCAGATAGCCCTGGAAGTAGTGGCAGCCATACCGCGCCAGCGTGTCGCGCTGCTCGGCGGTTTCCACCCCTTCGGCAATCACATCCAGTTCCAGGTTGCGGGCCATGCCGATGATGGTCTGCACGATCACATCGTCGGTCTGCTTCACGCCCAGGTTATGCACGAACGACTGGTCAATCTTGAGCTGGTCGAGCGGCAGGCGCGTGAGGTAAGCCAGCGATGAATAGCCGGTGCCAAAGTCGTCCACAGAAAAGCGCACGCCCTTGGTCTTGAGCTGGACCATCTTGGCAATGGTGTCGTCCACATCGTCCAGCACCAGCGATTCCGTCAGCTCCAGCTTGAGCAAATGCGCGGGTGCGCCCGTCTCGCGCAGCACTTCTACCACCCGGGCCACAAAGTCGTGCTGGCGGAACTGCCGCGCACTGACATTGACCGACACCTGCACATGCTGGCAGCGCGGGTCACCCTTCCATGCCGCCAGCTGCTCGCACGCGGTGCGCAAGACCCAGTGCCCGATCGGCACGATGAGTTCGCTCTCCTCGGCCACGCTGATGAATGCCCCTGGCGCCACCAGCCCCCGCTCGGGGTGGCGCCAGCGGATCAGGCCCTCCACTCCCACAATTCGCCCGTCCAGGCGCTGCTGTGGCTGGTAGTGCAGTTCAAACTGGTTGCCGGTGATGGCCATCTGCAGGTCGTGCTCCAGTTGCACGCGCTGGTTGATGGCGATCTGCATCTGCGGATCAAAAAAGCACAGGGAATTGCGCCCCTGTGACTTCACCTGGTACATGGCAATGTCGGCCTGCTTGAGCAGGTCCACCGGCGGCTGCATGTCTTGCCCGATGAGGGTGGCGCCAATGCTGGGGGTGCTGTGGTAGGTGTGGGTGTCCAGCAAATAGGGCATGTTGAGGCGACGCAGAATCTTCTCGCCCACCCGGCGGGCCAGCGAAGCTGCCTCTTCGCTGTTGGTGGCCAGGTTCTTGAGCATGATCACAAACTCATCGCCCCCAAGCCGCGCCACCGTGTCTTCGGTGCGCACACAGGCCTTCAGGCGCTGCGCCACCTGCCGCAGCAGCAAATCTCCCACCTCATGCCCCAGGGTGTCGTTGAGGGTCTTGAAGTGGTCCAGGTCCAGAAACAGCAGGGCACCGTGCAAGCCGCTGCGCGCGTTGGCCGACACCGACTGCTGGATACGGTCCATCAACAGGCGCCGGTTGGGCAGCCCGGTCAGCGGGTCGTAGAAGGCCAGGTTTTCGATCTCTGCGCTGGCCTGGCGCAGCTCTGTCACGTCGTGGTACGTGATCACCAGGCCGCCATCGGGCGTGGCCCGCTCAGTAACCTGGATGACACGCCCATCGGGCAGGCCCTGCTCGTGCGGCCCCTGGGGGTTGCGCTGCACTGCCACGCGCTGCTCCACCCAGCGCTGCTGCTCTTCGTCGCTGGCGTTTTCCAGGTGGTGCCGGGCTTTCTCTTTCAGCAATTCCTTGAACGGAACCTGGGGCGCCAGTTGCCCCTTGAGCCACGGATAAATCTCTTCAAAGCGCCGGTTCCACTGCACCAGGCGAAGCTGGCTGTCGAGCACCACAAAGCCGCTGACCATGGATTCCAGTGCCTCGTCCAGCGTGGCCTTGGACTGCGCAATCGCCAAACGGGCCTGGGTCATGCGGTCAACGTAGCGCAGTGAAACAGCCCCCACCACCACGATCATCACCACGAAGCCCAGCGCCGTCAGCACGACGCCATCACGCGCTGCACGCCAATTGGCCAGCGCAGCGTGCAGCGGCACGCTGGCGGCAATGCGCAAGTCCTGGTACATCAACGGGCGGTACACCACCAGGGCCCGCTCTCCGCCCAGGCGCGCACGGGCATTCCACTGCGGCCCGGTCACATCCAGCTCGGCCAGCGGCGGAGTCAGCACCCTGGCCAATGCCTCTTCCTGCCGCGGCATGGTCAGAAGCACCTGACCCGAGGCACGCTCCAGCGTGACCTGCAATCCGGGAATGTCCATGCCCTGAACCAGAACACCGGCCAGTGAACCCACGGGCATTTCGGCCACTGCCAGCAATGGCGTTCCGTCGGCCAGCCGAAGCTGCCGGGCCAGATAGAGCACACGCTCCGCGCTCACAAAGCTCACGGCTGGCGCGCTCACCATCAACATCGGCAGCGGCTGCTCAAACACCGATTCGGCAAACCCCAAAGGCAACGACACGGCCACCGCAGCACCTGCGGCGTCTGACGAACCCAAAACGCGCCCCTGCCTGTCTACCAGCGCCACATAGCGCACCATCAGGCTTTGGCGGGCCGAGCTGCGCAGGCGCTGGCTGGTCACTTCCGGGTCCAGCCATTCCGCCCGCACCGCCGACAGATCCAATATCTCTTCCATGCTGGCCAGCAAGACGTCAACGCCCAACAGGGAACGGTTGAGCGCAGCTTCGGCACTGGAGACAAAGCGCACCGCGCCGCTGGCGCCATCAGCCAGGGCGAGCTGCCGTGCATTGAAGATCAGCACCGCCGCTACCGTGACCACGGCCAGCACAAATGCCGCAACCCCGCCCCCCACGAAGAACTTGATACGCCGAGGTACCGCCACGTTCATGGTGACTTGGGTGCGGGGATGCCCCGCGCCGGTCCGATGGTGCTGTTCCACACCTGGGCGCACCGTGCGCCACAGCGCTGGAGCCAGCGGGGCAGGACGGTGGAGGTGAGAATCTCTTTGCGGCGCTGTTCATCCTGCGCCGAAACCGGCACGACCACCATGCGCCCCTTGCGGCCCGCCTGGCACTCGGGCGCGCCACGGTTGCAGGCCATGCCATCGGCGGTTTCGCGTTCGGATTCTGCCCAGATGTCGGCTTCCAGCTTGGGCAGCTCGCGCTTGAGCAATTCGCGCAAATCCGGCGGCAGTGCAGCCCAGACGGTACGGTTGGCGCCGAACACCGCCAACCCCCAGGTCACGGGCAAGGCATGCACATGGCTCATCAAATTGTGCAGCCCCAGCGTATTGCCCGACATGGTTCCGGTGACCGCGCACTCGATGCTGCCCGCCGTCACATTGGGCACGATCTGGGCAAAGCCGGTGAGCATGGGCTCTGCGCCCAGGGCGCTCACAAAATCCGCCTGGGTGGACGATGACACGCGCACCCGGCGCCCTGCCAAATCGGCCAAGCTGCGCAGGGGCTTACCGCAAAAGATCACCTGCGCTGGATAAACATAGATGGCCAAGGGCTCCACCCCATGCTGATCGCGCAGCGCTTTCTCCAGATACGGGCGAAAGGCGGCCAGCGTGGTGCGCAAGGTGGCAATGTCGGGGTTCAGCCCCGCCAGATCCGGGGCCGTGTATTCGGGATGCTGGGCAGAAAAAGAGCTCATCAGCGCCGTACCAAATGGCACCACTCCCAACTGCAGCAAGCGCAGCATTTCGGTGCCGGGCACCCCGGCCCGGTCGAACGGGACGATTTCTGCGGTGTAGCGCCCACCGCTCAGGCGCGCGAGTTCGCGCGTCCAGAAGGGTTCTTCACGGCGTACATACTGGTTGAGCTCGGCCAAACCGCCCACCACACGCAGGTGGGTCACCGCTACCGGGGGTTTGGACGCTGGCGGTTGCGACCAGGCAGACATCGCCGTCCACCCGAGCACGCCGCCGCAAAGCGCAGCAGCGCAGCGCCGAAACAGTCGAGGTAAACGAGAAAGACTCAGCATGGCTGCCAGACAAACCCCGTTTCTCTTTGCTCTTCCCCACTGGAAAAGCCGAAGAGCACCACCCTGCGGGCCACAGGCAGGAATGCGCCATTGTGCCTACGCTACGCCCGTTTTCACCGAGAAATCTAACGCATGGAAACAGTTAATTGACGTCGATCAAGACTGCATGCATGGGCAGCGCCGCCAGCGTGGGTTATGGCCGGACGAGAGGCGAGCCAACAAGATGCGCAGGCCGCACCGCCCCAGCCCGTTTCAGTCACACGCCCGCAAACGCACCACCGTCGGCCAGCACGTTCTGACCGGTGATGTAGGCGCCATGCACGCTGCACAGGAAAGCGCAAATGGCGCCGAACTCCTCGGGCGTTCCGAAGCGGCCGGCCGGAATCTGGGCTTGCTGCGCAACGCGGACCTCTTGCGAGCTTTTGCCGGTTTTGGTGGCAACGGCTTGCATCGTGGTGGCCAGGCGATCAGTGTCGAACTTGCCGGGCAGCAGGTTGTTGATGGTCACGCCCTGCGACGCGATCTTGCTGCGCGCCACGCCCGCCACAAAGCCCGTCAGGCCACTGCGCGCGCCGTTGGACAAACCCAACACATCAATCGGCGCCTTCACCGCGCTGGAGGTGATGTTGATCACGCGCCCGAATCCCCGCGCGGCCATGCCATCCACCGTGGCCTTGATCAGCTCAATGGGTGTGAGCATGTTGGCGTCTACCGCCTTGATCCACGCGTCGCGATCCCAATCGCGGAAGTCGCCTGGAGGAGGGCCCCCGGCGTTGGTCACGACGATATCGAAGTCGCGGCCTGGGCCACCCGCAGCAGCAAACACGGCGGCACGGCCTTCAGGGGTGGTGATGTCAGCAGCTACGGCCACAACGGCAGGTTGTGAGTCTTTTTGGCCTCTAGCGCTTGCGTATTCAGCGCTGGCAGCTATCAATTTAGCAGCAGCTTGAGCCAACACATCGGCGTTGCGTGCATTGATGACGACATTCACGCCCTCACGCACCAAAGCCTGGGCACAGCCAAAGCCCAGCCCCTTGCTGGCGCCACACACCAATGCCCATTTGCCCGCAATTCCCAAATCCATAACAATCTCCGGTTTACGTTGGATGCCCAATCCAGCGGATCATAAATTGAGGCTTTCACCATGAACTGGCTCCATCACCTAGCCCTTGCCAGCGGCCTGGCTTTCGCGGCAGCGGTTCCTTTGAGCGCTGCACATGCCCAAACGGCAGTGGTCAAGCGCTCAACCGAACTGCGCGAATCGCCCGCAGACAACGCACCGAGCCTGGGGCAGATTCCGGCCAACACGCAGGTGACCCGGACTCCGGAACGCAACGGCCCCTGGGTCAAGGTGCAGACGCCCCAAGGCGCCACTGGCTGGGTGCACAACTTCGACATGGGCTCGGCCAACTCGGCAGCCCCCTCGGGCAACAGCAATGCCAGCACCGGCAGCATGCGCACCCTGGGCGGTGTGCTCGGGCGCGGCGGCACCAGCACCACCACGCCCACCACCACGGCCGGCACGCGGGGCTGGGGGAATGGAAAAGCAGCCCAGGCCCCAGCAGGGGCCGACCACTCCGAAGATGGCGATGAGGAAAACAGCAGCACCGACGATGCACCGCAAGCGCCAGCCAAGCGTGCTGCACCCAATACGCGCACGGCAGGTGGTCAGGCATCGCCCTACCAGCGCATGCCCTCCAACACACAACAGCCGCCCGTTCCACCGGGCCTGTCCACCTACTCTTCGGGCAACAACGGCAATGCCTGGGGTGGCGGCGCTGCAGGCGGTGGCGCCAACAGCTGGGGCGCAGGCAACCGCTAAGCCCGGGCTAGCGCCCTGCCCCTGGCGTTAAGCGTTCGCCCGCCTTGCCGAGCGGGTGAACACGAAGATACCGAGCATGACCAGGGCCGTGCCCGCCGCCAGCCACAGGGTGAAGGGCTCGCCCAGAATCCAGATTCCCATGAGGATGGTGGACAGCGGGCCCACCATGCCTGCTTGCGCGGCCATGCCGGCACCAATGCGCTCAATGGCCATCATGACCATGAGCACCGGCGCAGCCGTGCAAAGAATGGCGTTCAGCACCGACAGCCACAACACTTCAGGCGCCACAATGGCTGCCCCCAGCGGCCGCAGCGCCACGAACTGTGCCAAGCAACACAGGCAGGCCACGGTGGTGGCCAAGCCCACCAGACGCAGCGCCCCGATGCGCTGCACCATCTCGCCGCTGTAGACCAGGTACACCGCATAGCTCACGGCGCTCAAGAAAATCAGCAACGCCCCCCAGGCAGCGTGCGCGCCTTGCTCGCGGGCCTCCAGACCAAACACCAGCACCACGCCGCAATAGCTGATGCCCATGCCCAGCGCCTGCCCGGCCCGAATGCGCTTACCGTACAGCGCCCAGCCCAGCGCCACCACCAGCGTGGGGTTGAGGTACAGGATGAGGCGCTCCAGGCTGGCCGTCACGTACATCAGCCCTGCAAAGTCCAGAAAGCTGGCGAGGTAATACCCGGTGACGCCCAGGCCCAGCACCCCCAGCCACTCTTTGCGTGACAGGGGCGGCTTGCCCCGGCTGGCCCACCATGCCATCGCGGCAAAAATAGGCAGCGCAAACAGCATGCGGTACATGATGAGGGTGACCGCGTCCACGCCATAGCGGTAGGCCAGCTTGACGATGATGGCCTTGCCGCTGAACGCAATGGAGCCCAGCAGCGCCAGCGCCATGCCCCCAGCCAGGCCAGAATGCTTGTCAGCGGAAGTAGCAGGATGCGACACGGAAAGGTTCTTTGGAGAATGGGGCAGCAACACCTCAGTGTGGCACGGCAGGCCCGGCGGCGGCGTCGAGCATTTGGGTGCCAGCCTGCTCCACTGGCGATGGCAGGCGCGCGCAGCAACCGCCCCGCTCAATGCTTGCGAAACAACCGGTGGTGCAAGCGGCGCAAAGACAGCCATACGCTCACGGCCACCAGCGGAATGGCGATGGCCGCGGTGGACTCTGGCGACAGCGGCCAGCCCAGGGCCTTGCCGCCCTTGGCCAGGTAGGTGACCAGCCCCACGATGTAGTAGGTGATGGCCGCCACCGATAACCCCTCCACCGTGGACTGCAGCTTGAGTTGCAGGTCCTGCCGCTGGTTCATGGTGGCCAGCAGGGCCTGGCTGCTTTGCTGCTGCTCGATTTCCACCCGCGTGCGCAGCAGGTTGCTCATGCGCGAAACGCGCTGGGACAGGGCATCCTGCCTGCGCGCTGCCCATTCGCAGGTGCTGCGAGCGGGCGTGAGGCGCCTGTCCATGAACTCCCCAATGGTCTGCATACCCGCCAGGCGCGACTCGGCAATGTCCTTGATGCGCCGATCCACCAGCTCGAAATAGGCGCTACTTGCCGAAAACCGCGAATGTGTGGCGGCGTACTGGCTCTCCACCTGCCCGGCCAGCCGGGTCAGTCGATCCAGCAGCGCAGGTTCATCATCGCGGTTGGCGGTGCGGATAGCGTTGGCCAGCTCCGCCAGTTCACGCTCGGCAAAGGCCAGCACGGCAGAGGCCTCGCGTGCAGCAGGCAGCCCCAGCAGGGCTGCCATGCGGTAGGTTTCGATCTCCAGCAGACGCTGCACCAGGCGGCCCAGACGGCGCTGCGTCATGCCACCTGCCAGCAACACCATGCGCGAGAAGCCGTCGGCGTGGATGGCAAAGTCGGTGTAGACCTCGCCGTGCCCGTCGGCCACGGTGGAAGCGAGCAGCGTGTCCTCATGCAGCACATGCTTGATCAGCGAGCCCGAGCCAAAAGTGTGGGTGGGCAACACCCACAGGTTCAGGCTGCACAGGCATTGGCCGGGCAGTGCTGCCAGCCACTCGCGCGGCACCGAGGCGATGGCGCTCACGGGCTCCCGCTCACCGAACGATTCCACCGCCGCGGGCACCATGAAGGTCCAGGAAACGAATTCGGTGTGCAGTTCCCAGCGTATGCGAAAGGCCCCCAGGTCCATGCGCAGATGGGTGGTGGCAGCATCGGGCAGCGCCAGGTGGTGGTCGCGCAGCAGCGCGGCCACATGGGCACGGCTGGCCTCGCGCTCGGCAGCATCGGCCAGCATGACGATGTGGGCAATGGCCAGCGGCGCCGACATGGCCTCTGGCGGGCGGGCGTGGATTTCGTTGTGCAACAACACCCGGTGCGGGTGCTGCGTGGGGCTGATCGTGGCAGACATGCAAATCCCGGAAAGCAAAGCAGCCCCATTGTGTACCGGCTGCCCTATTCCGCTGCGCCGCCACACGGCAAAAAACAACGGCACCCGAAGGTGCCGTTGTTGGAGGTGCGCAAAGACGGGAGAGAAAGCCTCTCCCTTGCCGTTATCAGTCTTCCACGAAGGCTTCTTCGCGCTTGTTCTTCACGGCTGGCAGCAGCACGATGATGAGCAGCAAAGCCGCCGCAGCCAGCAGACCAGCCGACAGAGGACGCGTGACAAACACGCTCCAGTCGCCACGCGACAGCAGCAGCGCACGGCGCAGGTTCTCTTCCATCATCGGGCCAAGAATGAAGCCCAGCAGCAATGGCGCAGGCTCAGTACCCAGCTTGTGGAAGATGTAGCCCACCAGACCAAAGCCGCCCACCATCCAGATATCCCAGGTATTGTTGTTGGTGGAGTACACGCCCACCGCACAGAACAGCACGATGGATGGGAACAGCCAGCGGTAAGGCACCGTCAGCAGCTTGATCCACACACCGATCAACGGCAGGTTCAGGATCACCAGCATGGCGTTGCCGATCCACATCGAAGCGATCAGGCCCCAGAACAGTTCAGGGTTGCTGGTCATCACCTGGGGGCCAGGCTGGATGTTGTGGATGGTCATGGCACCCACCATCAGCGCCATCACGGCGTTGGGAGGAATGCCCAGGGTCAGCAGGGGAATGAACGAGGTTTGCGAACCAGCGTTGTTGGCAGACTCAGGAGCCGCCACACCGCGGATGTTGCCTTGACCGAAGGGCACTTCACCAGGGTGCAGCTTGGTCTTCTTCTCGATGGTGTAGGCCGCGAAAGCAGACAACAGCGCACCGCCGCCAGGCAGGATACCCAGAGCAGAGCCCAGCGTGGTGCCGCGCAGCACGGCCGGGAACATGCGCTTGAAATCCTGCGCTGTGGGGAACAGACCTTGCACCTTGGCGGTGAACACTTCGCGGTCTTCTTCGGGACGCGAGAGGTTGGCGATGATTTCACCGTAGCCGAACACACCCATGGCGATCGTCACGAAGCCAATGCCGTCGGTCAGCTCAGGAATATCGAAGCTGAAACGGGCCACACCCGAGTTCACGTCGGTACCCACCAGCCCCATCAGCAGGCCCAGCACGATCATGGCCACCGCCTTGAGCAGCGAGCCCGAAGCCAGCACCACGGCGCCAATCAGGCCCAGCACCATCAGCGAGAAGTATTCGGCAGGGCCGAACTTGAAGGCGACTTCGGTCAGCGGAGGCGCGAAGGCCGCCAGGATCAGCGTACCCACGCAGCCCGCGAAGAACGAGCCCAGACCAGCAGCAGCCAGCGCGGGGCCTGCACGGCCCTTGCGGGCCATCTGGTAGCCGTCGATCACAGTCACCACCGACGACGATTCGCCCGGCAGGTTCACCAAGATGGCGGTGGTCGAACCACCGTACTGCGCGCCGTAATAGATACCGGCCAACATGATCAGCGCAGCCACGGGGGGCAGTGCATAGGTGGCGGGCAGCAGCATGGCGATGGTGGCCACAGGGCCAATGCCAGGCAACACGCCAATCAGCGTGCCCAGCAGACAGCCGACAAAGCAGTAAACGAGATTTTGAAACGTGAAGGCGACGCCAAAGCCGAGCGCCAGGTTATCGAACAATTCCATGGTGGTGCTCCTGCCTTAACCCGAAATGAAACTAGGCCACACCGGGAACTGCAACTTCAGCGCCCACACGAAAGCCACGTAGCTGCCTGCCGCCAGAATGGTGGCAAGCACAAACACCGACTTGGCCCTGAACTCGTTGCCGGCCAGGCTGGCAATGAAGGTCAAGGCGTAGATGCCAACGATCAGGCCCATGGCCGGAACGCCAATGCTGGGCAGACCGCCCAGCAAGATGCCGAAGGTGAAGTTGGCCGCCAGGATGAAGAACAGCGGCTTCCAGGCCCACTTGCCGATCTTGTCGCCGTCGGCGGTCTCTGTCGTGGTGGCCTTGAAGGTGATCACCAGACCGATGACGGCCAGCAGGATGCCCAGGATCAACGGGAAGTAGCCAGGGCCCATGCGGGCACCAGTACCAATGTTGTACGAGGTAGCACCCCACGCAAACGCAGTGCCTATACCCATGAACATGAGACCGGCAAAAAAGTCTTTTTGACTCTTGATACTCACGAGTTTGTCCCCTTAACGGAAATTCGGATCGGGCGATTGTGGTTCCAAGGTTCGGGGCACTCGATGTGGATTCCACCTACATTCCGTAACGCGCCTATGGTGGGCACCGAAATTCCAGGGAAAACCCCGATGTGGAGAACACTTATGCCTCCAGCGGTGGCGTGGCCGCGATGACCTCTTCGAGCGAAGTCACCCCTTCCGCCACCCGCAACGCGCCCGCCAGACGCAGCGGACGCATGCCGTCTTGCACGGCCTGGCGGCGCAGCGCCTCGATGGACGGAGCCTGGTTGATCTTGTCCTTGAGCGGCTCGGTGACCGTGAGCAGTTCATACAGCCCCATGCGCCCCTGGAACCCGGTCATGCGGCAGTCCACGCAGCCCACGGCCTTGTAGGGCTGGTAGGCACCGTTGAGCTTCCAGGGCTTGACCACCTCGGCCAAGGCCTCACGCTGCGCGCTGGGGTCTGGCTGCTTGCACTGTTTGCAGAAGGTGCGCACCAGCCGCTGCGCCAGCACACCCAGCAGCGTGGCGTTGATGAGGTACGAGGGCACACCCAGTTCCATCATTCGGGTAATGGCACTGGGGGCATCGTTGGTGTGCAGGGTCGAGAACACCAAGTGCCCGGTCAGCGCGGCCTGGATGGCCATCTCGGCGGTTTCCAGATCGCGGATTTCGCCCACCATGATGATGTCCGGGTCCTGCCGCATGAGGGCGCGCAGGCCCTCGGCAAAGTTGAAGTCGAGCTGCGGCTGCACCTGGGTCTGGTTGAAGCTGGGCTCGATCATTTCGATGGGGTCTTCCACCGTGCTGACGTTCACCTCTTCGGTGGCCACGCGCTTGAGCGTGGAGTACAGCGTGGTCGTCTTGCCCGAGCCCGTGGGCCCCGTCACCAGAATGATGCCGTGCGGGCGCTTGACCAGAGACTCCCAGCGCTGTGCGTCGTGCTGCGAAAAGCCCAGCGCGTCCAAATCTTTCACGGCGTTGTCGGGGTCAAAAATCCGCATCACCATCTTTTCGCCGAAGGCCGTAGGCAGGGTGGACAAGCGCATTTCCACTTCTTCGCCGCGCGGGTTGCGGGTCTTGATGCGACCGTCCTGCGGGCGGCGCTTTTCCACCACGTCGATGCGACCGAGCAGCTTGATGCGCGAAATGATGGCGTTGTGCACGCCCATGGGCATCTGGTACACCGGGTGCAGCACCCCGTCGATGCGAAAGCGGATCACGCCCTGCTCGCGCCTTGGCTCCAGGTGAATGTCGCTGGCGCGCTGGTCGAAGGCGTATTGCCACAGCCAGTCCACCACCTTGACCACGCCCTGGTCGTTGGCGTCGAGTTGCTTGTTGGTCTTGCCCAGCTCCACCAGTTGCTCAAAGCTGCTGCCAGCGCTGGCACCGCCGGCCTTCTGAGCCGAACGCACGGATTTGGCCAGCGCAAAAAATTCGGCCGTGAAGCGGTGGATGTCTTGGGGGTTGGCCACCACGCGGCGCACGGTGCGGCGCGACTGGCGCTCCACCTCGGCCACCCAGTCGGTCATGAACGGCTCGGCCGTGGCCACCACCACTTCGGTGGGCGTGACCTGCACAGGCAGCACCTTGTGGCGCTCAGCGTAGGTGGCGCTCATGGTGTCGGCCACGCGGCCCACATCCACCCGCAGCGGATCAATGCGCAGGTACGGCAGGCCGGCGCGTTGGGCCACGTATTCGGTCAGTGCCTCGATGTCCAGAGGACGCCCATCGCTCGCACGCGCCATGGCCACGTTGGACAGGCGCACCAGCGGGTTCTGGGCGCTTTCAGCCTGCGAACAACGCGCAATGGTGCGCTGCGCCTCGTCGGCCGAGATCACGCCATCGGCGCTGAGCCAGTCCACCACCTTGCGCCAGACCAGGGGGCCTGTGAATGCAGCAGCGGAAGAAGCGCGGGGAACGGCGGGAGGAACGGTGGACATGGGACAACCCTGCTGGAATCGACAACATCAACAACCTGGGCCGCACACCGGTGCCGCCCTGGCCTTCTTCAAGCCACCACGGGCTTGAACACGCGCAGCCACTTGGTGGCGGGCAGGCCCCAGCGCTCCTGCACCACCTCGGCGCGGGCCATCAGCTCGGCGCGCTTGGGGCGCGAGGGGGTGCGCTGGGCCAGCACCACGGTGTTGCCTTCGCGCGTGGGCTTGAAGGCCCACAGCGCCTCTTCACCAAACGCCGTGGCCATGCTTTGCAGGCTGCGCTCAAAGCTGGAAGATCGGCCGAACAGGTTCACCGTCATGCAGCCGTCTTCCGACAACAGCGCGCGGCAGTCGGCGTAGAAGTCGGGGCTGTCGAGCACGGGCGCGGCGGCTTCGTGGTCGTACAGGTCCACCGCCAGGGCATCGACCGTGCCCAGCCACATGGGGTCGCGGATTTCCTTGGCGGCATCGCCCAGGATGACGCGCAGCTTGGCCCCATCGGGCGGCAGCTTGAACCACTGGCGGCACACGGCCAGCACCTGCGGGTTCAGCTCGATGGCGGTGGCGCACAGGCGCAGTTTTTTGTGGCAGAACTTGGTGATGGCACCGGCCCCCAGGCCGAGCTGCATGGCGTGCCGCTTGGAGACGGAGGTGGGCTCCACAAACAGCAGCCAGGCCATCATGCGCTGCACGTATTCCAGCTCCAGCGCGAAGGGGTCGTCCACACGCATGGAGCCCTGAATCCAGGGGGTGCCCAGGTGCAGGTGGCGCACTTCGCCATCGTCAGAAACGCTGACTTCCGGCAGCTCGGGGGTGGTGTTTTTCTTGCGGGTCATGGGTTCAAAGCAATCCGTGCGCGGCCATCAGTTCGGCCCAGGCAGTCTGTTTACGTTCAAAGCTCCAGCTGGCGTTGGCAGGGCTGGTGGAGGGCAGGCGCACCGACTGCACCCGGGCGCCAGGGTAGGCGCCCGCCCATTGTTGCCGCACCGCCGCGCTGTGCTTGAAGCTTTCCCCACCATTGTGGGCGATGGCGCGCAGGCCAGGGCATTCGCGCAGCAACTGCGCAAAATCATTGACCACCGCGTTGCGGATGCTGGTGTCCAGGCTGCCTTCGCGCTCACAACTGGCGTACACGTCCCACAGGCCCAGGCGGCGCTCCAGCAGCCAAGCGCAGCGCTGGGCGTAGTGCTGCGGCCCGGCGGGCGGCAAGGGGTGCTGGGGCCACAGGCTTTGCAGAATGCGCCAGAAGTGGTTTTGCGGGTGCCCGTAATACTGCTGCGCCTTGAGCGACGCAGCCCCGGGAAAGCTGCCCAGCACCAGCACCACGGTGCGATCCGACACCACCGGGGGCAAGCCCACCAGCCGCGTCGGCACCTCACTGGCTGGGGTTACAGCGGCGTCGGCCAAGGGTGCGGGGTCCTGCGGGGTGGTCATGGCAGGGGATTGTGAACGGCCTGTGTATCCAGAATGTATCCTGGCACCGCCTGGGCGTTTCAGCTATTAATTCAATAGCAACCAGCGCTTGATAGATAAGCGCTACAGGCCATTCTTATGCAATAACTTCTGCAACCCCGGCAATGCGGCGCAGGCATTGGCGGTGGAGGCCTGGGCCAGGTCGGCCACGGCCATGCCGCGCAAATCGGCCACCACCTGCGCAATGCGGGGCAGCTCGGCAGGGGTATTGCGGCCCTGGGGCTGGCCCTGCGCCCGGTCGGCAGCGGTGGTGTAAAGCCAGTGCGGGGGAATGTCGGGCGAATCGGTTTCCATCACCAGGCTGCCCAGCGGCAGCTCGGTGGCCAGGCGGCGCAGTTGCAGGGCGCGGTCGTACGTCACCGCCCCGCCAAACCCCAGCTTGAAGCCCAGCGCAACAAACGCCTGGGCCTGCTGCAGGCTGCCGTTGAAAGCGTGGGCGATGCCGCCGCGCACCTTCACCTGGCGCAGCGCCTTCAATAGCTGGTCGGCCGAGCGGCGCACATGCAGGATGACGGGCAGATCAAACCGCCGCGCCAGCGCGAGCTGCTCGCGGTAAAAGCGCTGCTGGCGTTCGGCGTCCAGCCCCGGCACAAAGTAGTCGAGCCCGATTTCGCCCACGGCCACCAGGCGCGGGTCGGCGCGGTGCTGCTGCAGGGTGTGGGCCAGCAGCTCCAGGTCTTCGTCCTGCGCGCGGCCGGTGTACAGGGGGTGAATGCCCAGGGCGTAGCTGTCGCCATGGCGGTGGGCCAGCAGGCGCACGCTGTCCCAGTTGCTGCGCTCTACCGCGGGCAGCACGCAATGCACCACGCCCTGGGCCCGGGCCTGCTCGCGCACCGCGTCCACGTCGTGCGCCAGCTCGGGCGCATCCAGGTGGGCGTGGGTGTCAATCCAGGCCATGGGCCGCAAGTGCACCGATCAGCGCAGCACGCCAGAGGTCAAACGCACCACGCGGTGGCAGCGCGCGGCCAGTGATTCGTCGTGCGTCACCATCACAAACGCGGTGCCCTGGTCGCGGGCCAGTTGCAGCATCAGGTCGAACACGCCATCGGCGGTGTTGCGGTCGAGGTTGCCGGTGGGCTCGTCGGCCAGCACGCAAGCCGGGCGCGTGACCAGGGCGCGGGCAATGGCCACACGCTGGCGCTCGCCGCCCGACAGCTCAGCCGGGCGATGCTGCAAGCGCCCGGCCAGGCCCACCGAGGCCAGCACGCGCTCAGCCTCGGCATGGCACTGGGCCAACGGCAGGCGGCGGATGCGCAGGGGCATGGCCACGTTGTCGAGCGCGCTGAACTCAGGCAGCAGGTGGTGAAACTGGTAAATGAAGCCCAGGTGCTGGTTGCGCAGCTGGCCCTGCCGATCGGGCGAAAGGGCAGACATCTCCGCCCCCTTCAGTCGCACGGTGCCCGCCGTGGGCGCATCCAGCCCGCCCAGCAGGTGCAGCAGTGTGCTCTTGCCCGAACCCGAGGCACCGACGATGGCCAGCGTCTCGCCCGCGCGGATTTGCAGGTCTACGCCGTGCAGCACGGTCACATCGAGGCGGCCTTCGGTAAAGCGCTTGGTCAGGCCCTTGGCTTCCAGCACCACTTCACCGCCCAGAGAATTTTGGCCATTTTGGCCTGCAGCGCCCTCTGAATAAGCGCGAGCAGCTACATTATTCATAGCGAAGAGCCTCTGCGGGGTTCACCCGACTGGCACGCCAGCTGGGGTACAGCGTGGCCACGAAGGCCAGCACCAAAGAAATAATGCCAATGGGCACGATGTCGCTGGCCTGCGGCTCGCTCGGCATCTTGCTGATGAGGTAAATGTCCTTGGGCAAGAAGCTGGCGTTCAGCGCCCGCTCAATGGCCGGGACGATCACATCAATGTTGGCGGCAATGCCCAGGCCCAGCAGCAGGCCCACGCAGGTGCCAATCACCCCCACCATGGCCCCCTGCACCACAAAGATGCCCATGATGCTTTTGGGGCTGGCGCCCAGGGTGCGCAGGATGGCGATGTCGGCGCGCTTGTCGGTCACCGTCATCACCAGCGTGCTCACCAGGTTGAAGGCGGCCACCGCCACGATGAGCGTGAGGATGATGAACATCATGCGTTTTTCAAGCTGCACGGCGGCAAACCAGGTGCGGTTCTGCTGCGTCCAGTCGCGGATCAGCAGGTCGCCACTCAGGCTGCCTGCCAGCTGCTGGGCCACCTCGCGGGCCTGGTGCAGGTCTTTGAGCTTCAGGCGCACGCCCGTGGGACCCTCCAGGCGAAAGATGCGCTGTGCATCTTCGTGGTGCAGCATGACCAGGGCCGAGTCGTACTCGTAGTGGCCAGAGTCAAACGTGCCTGCCACCGTCATCTGCTTGAGGCGTGGCACCACACCCGCGGGCGTGACCTGCCCGGCCGGAGCAATCAGCGTGATGGCATCGCCCACACGCGCCCCCAGCGAACGGGCCAGCTCGCGCCCCAGCACCACGCGGAACTCGCCGGGCACCAGTTGCTTGAGCACCTCGGCGTTGGTGGCGGCCAGGTCGGTCACCGCGCCCTCTTTGTCGGGGTCAATACCGCGCACCAGTGTGCCTTTCATGTCTTCGCCACGCGCCAGCAGCGCCTGGGCCGACACAAAGGGCGCAGCGCCCACCACATTGGGGTTGCGCTGGGCTTCGGCCAGCGTCCGGGCGGGGTCGGGCATGGCGGCCCCGTGGGGCGCAAAGATCTCGATGTGCGACACCACACTGAGCATGCGGTCGCGCACCTCTTTTTGAAAGCCGTTCATCACGCTCAGCACGATGATGAGCGCCGCCACCCCCAGGGCAATGCCCAGCATGGACACGCCCGAGATGAACGAGATGAAGCCGTTGCGCCGCGTAGCGCGGCCGGCGCGGGTGTAGCGCCAGCCCAAAGCCAGTTCGTAAGGAATTTGCATGGAAGCGCGATTGTGGCATCGGGTGGAAGCCCTTCTGAACAACCCACCAGGGCGCCCCCCGGATAATCCCCCCCATGGCTCTTATCACCCTACTCAATGCCCAGCTGGCTTTCGGGCATGTCGCTTTGCTGGACCACACCGGCTTTTCCCTTGAAACCAATGAACGCGTCGGCCTGATTGGCCGCAACGGCGCGGGCAAGTCTTCGCTGCTCAAAATTCTCGGCGGCCTGGCCAAACCCGACGACGGCACGCTGCAAGTGCAGCAAGGCACACGCATCGCCTTTGTGGAGCAAGAACCCGCACTCGACCCCGACGCCACCATCTTCCAGGCGGCGTCTGCCGGGCTGGCCGGGGTGATTGCCTTGCGCGACCAATACCTGGCCCACGCCGATGGCGTGGACCTGGACGCGCTGCAAACCCAGATTGAGGCGGCCGACGCCTGGAACTGGGAGCAGCGCGTGGAAGAAACCCTGCAGCGCCTGCACCTGAACCCTGACGCGCGCGTGGGCGACCTCTCTGGCGGCACAAAAAAGCGCGTGGCCCTGGCCCAAGCGCTGGTGGCCCGGCCCGATGTGCTGCTGCTCGATGAACCCACCAACCACCTGGACCTGGACTCCATCCGCTGGCTGGAGGACTTGCTCATCGACTTCAAGGGCAGCGTGGTCACCATCACCCACGACCGGGCGTTTCTGGACCGCATTGCCACCCGCATCGTCGAGCTGGACCGGGGCCAGCTGCGCTCGTACCCCGGCAACTTTGCCGCCTACCGCCTGCAAAAGGAAGAGCAGCTGGCGCAGGAAGCCGTCATCAACGCCAAGGCCGACAAGCTGCTGGCGCAGGAAGAAGTCTGGGTGCGCAAGGGCGTGGAAGCGCGCCGCACCCGCAGCCAAAGCCGCATTGGCCGCCTGGAAAAGCTGCGCGAAACCCGCGCAGCCCGCCGCGACGTGGTGGGCAAGGTGAAGATGGAAGTGGGCACCGGTGGCGACAGCAACTACCAGGGCAAGATCGTTGCCGAACTGCATCATGTGAACAAAGCCTTTGGCGACAAGGTGATTGCCCGCGACTTCAGCGCCACGTTGCTGCGCGGCGACAAGATTGGTCTCCTGGGCCCCAACGGCGCGGGCAAGACCACGCTGCTCAAGATGATTCTGGGCGAGCTGGAACCCGACAGCGGCACCATCCGCCGCGGCGCCAACCTGCAGGTGGCCTACTTCGACCAGCTGCGCGACGCGATTGACCTGGACGCCACGCTGGAAGACTTCATCAGCCCCGGCAGCGAGTGGATCGAGATCAACGGCCAGCGCAAGCATGTGCGCAGCTACCTGGGGGACTTTCTGTTCTCGCCCGCCCGCGCGCATTCGCCCGTGCGGTCGCTGTCGGGCGGTGAGCGCAACCGCCTGCTGCTGGCCCGCCTGTTCGCCCGCCCCGCCACCGTGCTGGTGCTGGACGAGCCCACCAACGACCTGGACATTGAAACCATCGACCTGCTGGAAGAACTGCTGCAGGACTACCCCGGCACCGTGTTCCTCGTCAGCCACGACCGTACTTTTCTGGACAACGTGGTCACCAGCACCATTGCCTACGAAGGCGACGGCGTGTGGCGCGAATTTGAAGGCGGCGTGGAAGACTGGCTGCAGCAATCCCAACGCAGCCAGGCCCTGCGCGATCAACGCAACACACCGCCCGCAGCCACGGCAGCACCTGTCACAGAAGGCAAGGGCGGCAACGCGGCGGCCAAAGACGAGCAAGCCGCCGCCCCCAAGAAGAAGCTGAGCTACAAGGAGCAGCGCGAGCTGGAGCAACTGCCCGACCGCATCGCCGCGCTGGAGGCCGAGCAGCAGTCCATCCAGCAAGAGCTGGCCGATGGCACGCTCTACACCCGCGACCCGCAGCGCGCCACGGCCCTGCACGCCCGCGAAGGCGTGATCGAAGAAGAACTGCTGGCCGCGCTGGAGCGGTGGACCGACCTGGCGCCCTGACCGATGGCGGGGACCAGCCCCCGCCGCCCGAGCCACTGCCGAACCACCGCCCCTGCGGCGGCCATGCAGCCCGCCCGCTGCCGCACCCACGAAAATACGGCCCATGCCCGCACCGCACCATTTGCTGATCCCGTACGCCGCCAGCCGCGCCCCCGGCGCGCAAGAGGCCCTGAAAGGCCTGGCCTTACCCCATCTGGACCGCCTGCTGGCCCGCCTGAGCACGGCAGACGCCAGCCCTGGCGAGGAAACCAGCCTCACCCCCCCGCACGAACGCGCGCTGGCGCAAGCGCTGGGCCTGGGCACCCAAGACGGGCTCATCCCCTGGGCCGCGTGGCACCGCCTGCAGCAAGGGCAACCCACAGGTCAGACACCGGACGCTTCCGCCTGGGCCTTCATCACGCCCTGCCAGTGGCAAGTCACCACCGACCACATCACCCTGCACGACCCGGCCCAGCTGGGCCTGGACGAAGCCGCCTCGCGTGAACTGCTCACCATCGTGGCCCCGTGGTTTGCCGAGGACGGCATCACCCTGCACTACGACCAGCCCACCCGCTGGCTGGCCAGCAGCCCCCTGTTTGCCACGCTGGCCACCGCCTCGCTCGAACGCGTGCAGGGCCGCGACGTGCGCGCCTGGATGCCAAACCCGCGCGAGGCCCGCACCCTGCACCGCCTGCAAAGCGAAATGCAGATGCTGCTCTACACCCACCCCTTCAACGACGCCCGCACGGCCCAGGGCCTGCCCGCCATCAACTCGTTCTGGGCGCACGGCACCGGCGCATTGCCCGCAGGTCTGACAGCGCCCGCACAGCCGCCGCAGGTGGCAGATGCCCTGCGCGCCCCCGCCCTGCGCGAAGACTGGCGCGCCTGGGCCAGCGCCTGGACCGCGCTGGACGCAGGCCCCGTGGCCGAGCTGCTGCGGCAGGCCGAACAGGGCCAGCCCGTGAGGCTGACGCTGAGCGGCGAGCACAGCGCGCAGTCCTTCCACACCGCGCCCCTGGGGCTGGTGCAGCGCATTCAACGCTTTTTAAAGCCCCAGCGCTTTATGGACGTGCGCGAGCAGCTATGAAAATAGTAGCAAGAGACATTCCCCCCCGCACCGCCTGGGCGCTGGAGCAAGCAGGCGTGCACCCGCTGCTGGCCCGCCTGTATGCCGCGCGCGGCGTGCAAAGCAAAGACGAGCTGGACGACGGCCTGGCCCGCCTGCTGCCCCCCAGCGGTGAGAAAGGCATGAAGGGCATTGACGCCGCTGCCCGCCTGCTGGCCGATGCCATGGCGAAAAGCCAGCGCCTCGTCATCGTGGCCGATTACGACTGCGACGGCGCCACCGCCTGCGCCGTGGGCGTGCGCGGCCTGCGCCTGCTGGGCGCAAAAAACGTGGACTACCTGGTGCCCGACCGCGTGACCGACGGCTATGGCCTCACGCCCCCCATCGCCCGGCGCGTGGCCGAGCGCGGCGCCGATGTGCTCATCACCGTGGACAACGGCATTGCCAGCGTGGAGGGCGTGGCCGAGGCCAAGTCCCTGGGCCTGCAAGTGCTCGTCACCGACCACCACCTGCCCGGCCCCGCCCTGCCTGCGGCCGACGCCATCGTCAACCCCAACCAGCCCGGCTGCCCGTTCGAGAGCAAGTCCATGGCCGGGGTGGGCGTGATGTTCTACGTGCTGCTGGCACTGCGGGCCGAGCTGCGCGCGCGCGGTGTGTTTGATGCCGCCACCCAACCGAAGCTCGACCCGCTGCTCACCCTGGTCGCTCTGGGCACCGTGGCCGATGTGGTCAAGCTCGACGCCAACAACCGCCGCCTCGTGGCCCAGGGCTTGAGGCGCATCCGCGCAGGCCAAATGCCTGCGGGTGTGGCCGCCCTCTTCACCGTGGCAGGCCGCAAGGCGGCTGCCGCCACCACGTTCGACTTTGGCTTTGCCCTGGGCCCGCGCATCAACGCCGCAGGCCGCCTGGCCGACATGACGCTGGGCATCGAATGCCTGCTGACAGACGATGCAGGCCGCGCTGCCGAGTTGGCCGCCACGCTGGACGGCATCAACCGCGAGCGCCGCGAGATCGAGGGCGGCATGCGCGAGCAGGCCATGCTGATGGCCGAGAGCCTGTTTGACGAGAGCGAAGAGCCCCCGCCCGCCATCAGCGTGTTCGACCCCGACTTTCACGAAGGCGTGGTGGGCATCGTGGCCAGCCGCATCAAGGACAAGCTGCACCGCCCCACCTTTGTGTTTGCCGCCAGCAGCGCGCCAGGCAAGGAGCACGAGCTCAAAGGCTCGGGCCGCTCCATCCCCGGCTTTCACCTGCGCGATGCGCTGGACCTGGTGGCCAAGCGCCACCCCGGCGTCATCCTCAAGTTCGGCGGCCACGCCATGGCGGCGGGCTGCACGGTGGCAGAGGAATCGTTCGACGTGTTTGAGCAGGCCTTTGCCCAGGTCGCCCAGGAATGGCTGGACGCCGCCACCCTCACCCGCAAGATCGAAACCGACGGCCCCCTGGCCCCCGAATACTGCCGCGCCGACATCGTGGACACCCTGCACCGCGAGGTGTGGGGCCAGGGCTTTTTGCCCCCCACCTTCAGCGAAGAGGTGCAGGTGCTCAGCCAGCGCCTGGTGGGCGAGGCCAAAAACCACCTCTCCATCAAGCTCATTCACCAGGGCAACCCGGTAGACGCCATCTGGTTCGGCCGCACCGAGCCCCTGCCCGCCCGCGTGCTGCTGGCCTTCCGCCTGGATGTGAACGAGTGGAAGGGCGAGCGCAAGGTGCAGTTTCTGGTGGAAGGCGCGCAGCTTTAAGCCGCTGCCGCGGGGGCATGGAAACGTTGCGCGCCCGGCAAAAGCCCTGGCGCCAGCGCAGCCGGGTCGAACCCGTAGAATGAATTCGTGACCTCCTACCTCAACGCTGACCTGCACTGCCATTCTGTCGTCTCGGACGGAACCCTCACGCCCGAAGAACTTGCCCACCAGGCCAAGGCCAATGGTGTGGAGCTTTGGTCCCTGACCGACCACGACGAAATTGGCGGCCAGCACCGCGCCGCCGCTGCGGCACGCAGCCAGGGCATGGCCTACCTCACGGGCACCGAAATTTCCGTCACCTTTGCAGGCAACACAGTGCACATCGTGGGCCTGGGTTTCGACCCCGACAACACGGCTTTGGCCCAGGGGCTGGCAGCCACACGCGGCGGGCGTGGTGAGCGGGCACAAGAAATGGCGGCCCAACTGGCGCAAGTGGGCATCCACGGCGCCTATGAAGGCGCGCTCAAGTTTGTGGGCAACCCCGAGCTGATCTCACGCACGCACTTTGCGCGGTTTTTGGTAGAGACGCAGGTGTGCCGCGACACGAACGAGGTCTTTCGCAAATACCTCACCGAAGGCAAGCCCGGCTATGTGCCGCACCGCTGGGCCACGCTGGGTGATGCCGTGCGCTGGATCACCGAGGCAGGCGGCCTGGCCGTGATTGCCCACCCGGCGCGCTACAAGTTCACTGCCAACGAGGAGTACGCCCTGTTCTCCGAATTCAAGGTCCACGGCGGGGCGGGTGTGGAGGTGGTGACGGGCAGCCACACCGCCGCCGAGTACGTCACCTACGCCGCCATGGCCGAAGAGTTTGGGCTGGCAGCGTCGCGCGGCAGCGACTTCCACAGCCCGGACGAGTCCCACACCGACCTGGGCACCCTGCCCTACCTGCCGGGCCACCTCACCCCCATCTGGGAAACGCTGGCCGACCGCGTGCGGCCCGCCACCTGAACCCCTCAACGCAGCAGGCCTTGCCATGGCACAGTATTTCGAAGTCCACCCCGACAACCCGCAGCCCCGGCTGCTCAAGCAGGCCGCTGCGCTGTTGCAAAAGGGCGGCATCGTGGCAGTACCCACCGATTCGAGCTATGCCCTGGTCTGCCACCTAGACGACAAGGACGCGGCAGACCGGCTGCGCCGCATTCGCCAGGTAGACGAAAAGCACCACCTGACGCTGCTGTGCCGCGACCTGTCGGAACTGGCCAACTACGCCCGCGTGGACAACCGCCAGTACCGGCTGCTGAAACTGGGCACGCCCGGCCCCTACACCTTCATTCTGGAAGCCACCAAGGAAGTGCCGCGCCGGGTAAGCCACCCGTCTCGCAAAACCATTGGCCTGCGGGTGCCTGACCGCAAGGGCCTGCAACTGCTGCTGGAACTGCACGGTGCACCACTGCTGGCCACCACGTTCATCCCCGCGGGCGAAAGCGAACCCCTGAACGACCCCGAAGAGATCCGCGAGCGCTATGAAAAAGTGCTGGACGCGATCGTGGACGCAGGCGGCTGCCCGCAAGAGCCCACCACCGTGGTGGACCTCACCCCCATGGGCACCGGCGGGGACCCGGAGGTTGTGCGCGAGGGGCGCGGTAGCCTTCAGGCCCTGGGGCTTTGAGCCGGCCCTGACCACCACCGGTCTGAATCGCTCCGCCACACCCCGCTCGCTGCCCGGCCATCTGCGCCATGGCTCCAGGAAGCCCGCCGCTGTCTGAGACAATACGCGGGTGGACACCTCCAATCTCATCCAGACCATCCTCATCTTCGCACTGCCCGTGCTGTTCGCCATCACCGTACACGAGGCGGCCCACGGCTATGCGGCCCGCCACTTCGGTGACAACACGGCGTACATGATGGGGCGTATCACGCTCAATCCCGCCAAGCACATCGACCCCGTCGGCACCATCCTGATGCCGCTGTTGCTGTACTTCGCCACGTCAGGCGCTTTCCTGTTCGGCTATGCCAAGCCGGTGCCGGTCAACTTTGGCAATTTGCGCAAACCCAAACAGCAGATGGTGTGGGTGGCGCTGGCCGGGCCTGCGTCCAACTTTGTGCAGGCGGTGGCCTGGGGTGTGCTGCTGATCTCCATGGTGGGCATGGGGGTGGATGAGCGCTTCTTCATCGAAATGGCGCGCGCCGGCGTGCAGGTCAATCTGGTCATGTGGGCGTTCAACCTGTTCCCGCTGCCGCCGCTGGACGGCGGGCGCATTCTGGTGGGCCTGTTGCCCTGGAAGCAGGCGCACATGGTGTCGCGCATCGAGCCCTGGGGCTTTTTCATCGTGATGGCACTGGTCATCGCGGGCGTGGTAGGCAGTTCGTGGCTGCGTCCGCTGATGAGCCTGGGCTACAGCACCATCAACCTGCTGCTCACGCCGCTCACCGCCTTGCTGCGCTGAATTCCGCTTTTCCTCTTCTTCCTGCAGACCTCGTTGACATGAGCACCACGCGCTTTCTCACCGGCATCACCACCACCGGAACCCCGCACCTGGGCAACTTTGTGGGCTCCATCCGGCCTTCGGTGGCCGCCAGCCTGCGCCCTGGCGTGCAAAGCTTTTATTTCCTGGCCGACTACCACGCACTCATCAAGTGCGAAGACCCGGTGCGCATCCAGCGTTCTACGCTGGAGATTGCTGCCAGCTGGCTGGCCTCCGGGCTCGACCCGGAGAAGGTGACCTTTTACCGCCAGTCCGACATCCCCGAGATTCCCGAGCTGAACTGGATGCTGAGCTGCGTCACGGGCAAGGGGCTGCTCAATCGCGCCCATGCCTACAAAGCATCCCAGGACAAGAACCTGGAAGCCGGACGCGATGCCGATGACGGCGTGACCGCTGGCCTGTTCATGTACCCCGTGCTGATGGGCGCCGACATCTTGATGTTCAAGGCCCACAAGGTGCCCGTGGGGCGCGACCAGGTGCAGCACATTGAAATGGCGCGCGACATGGCCAGCAGCTTCAACCACCTGTATGGCGAGCACTTTGTGCTGCCCGAAGCGGTGATTGACGACAACGTGGCCACCCTGCCCGGGCTGGACGGCCGCAAGATGAGCAAGAGCTACAACAACACCATCCCGCTGTTCTCTTCGCGCGACCAGCTCAAGAAACTCATCGGCAGCCTGCTCACCGATTCGCGCGCCCCTGGCGAACCCAAGGACACCGAAGGCTCTGCGCTGTTCCAGATCTACCAGGCCTTTGCCACCCCCGAAGAAACCGAAGCCCTGCGCCGCGCCTATGCCGAGGGCATTGCCTGGGGCGATGCCAAACAAGTGCTGCTGGAGCGGGTGGACCAGGTCATTGCCCCCATGCGCGAGCAGTACGACACGCTGATCAATAACCCCGCACGCATCGAGCAAACCCTGCTGGCTGGCGCCGAACGGGCACGCGCACTGGCCACGCCGTTCATCAAAGAGCTGCGCTCGGCCGTGGGCCTGCGCAGCCTGGCGCAAACCAGCGCGGCCCAAAGCACCAAGGCAGCCAAGGTGGCCCTGCCCTCGTTCAAGCAATACCGCGAGGCCGATGGCAAGTTCTACTTCAAGCTGCTGGCTGCCGATGGCCGCCTGCTGCTGCAAAGCACGGGCTTCGCGGCGCCCAAAGAGGCTGGCCAGGCCATTGCCCAGCTGCAAACCCAGGCAGACGCCCTCGCCCAACTGGCGCAGCATCTGGCACCCGTGGAAGGCGTGGATACTGCCGATGTGCAAGCGGCCCTGCAAGCACTGGCAGCCGCCAATAACGGTTGAAGCCTGCCCTATTTCACTATCAAAAACATAGCTGCTAGCGCTTACCCATCAAGCGCTAGTGGCCATTTTCATTAGAAATCACTCATCACAGACATTCAGGTTTGCTGAGCATGCCTCTGCGCCAAGGCAAGCCTCTGTAACCTTGCCGTACACTGGGCCCACTGCTTTGAGGCGCCCATGCAAGCACTCCGCTCCGCTGCTGTTCTGCTGGCTGTAACCACCCTGGTGGCCAGTTGCAGCACCATCACCTCGCCCCCCTCCCCTCCTGGCCCGCCCAACGACCACGCGCAGGTTGTGGTCAATTCACTGGGCATGCGGTTTGTGGCTATCCCCGCTGGCCGTTTCTGGATGGGCAGCGCTGAACCGGCGCGAGAACTGGCCAAAGCCTACCCCCTGCTGGAAGCGGAACGCTTTGCCGCCCTCAGCGATGAAGCCCCCGTGCATGAGGTGCATATCAGCCGCCCGTTTTACCTGGGCCAGCACGAGGTCACCGTGGGGCAGTTCCGGCGGTTTCTGGCCGAGTCGGGCTACCAGCCGGAATCGGTGTCTGACGGCACCGGCGGCTACGGCTACAACCCGCAATACGACCCGGCCACCACCCAGCGAGGCGATGCCTTTGAAGGGCGCGACACCCGCTATTCCTGGCGCAACCCAGGTTTCAAGCAAGCCGACGACCACCCCGTGGTCAACGTCACCTGGAACGACGCCCAGGCCCTGGCGCAGTGGCTGAGCCAGCGCGAAGGCGTGCGCTACCGCCTGCCCACCGAGGCCGAATGGGAATACGCCTGCCGGGCCCAGACGCGAACCCGCTACCCCCACGGGGACGCCCCCGCCGCACTCACGCAGTACGCCAATGTGTTCGACCAATCCACTGCGCCGCTGTGGCCCAAGTGGAAGCAACACGCCCTGCCTGGCAACGACGGCTACGTTTTCACGGCGCCCGTGGGCAGCTACCCACCCAACGCCTGGGGCCTGCACGACATGCAGGGCAATGTGTGGGAATGGGTGTCTGACTGGCACGACGAGGGCTATTACGCCCAATCCCCCACTACCGATCCGCAAGGGCCCGAAACAGGCTCCGTGCGCGTGCGCCGTGGCGGCTCGTGGCACACCTGGGCCTTTTATGCACGCTGCAGCTACCGCAACTGGAACAGCCCCCAAACCCGCTACACGCTAGTGGGCATCCGCCTGCTGCGAGAGTGGGGCCCAGCGGCAGCCAAGCCGGAGTGAGCCCTGGATTGCACCCAATTGGGTTCACGCTTTACCAAGCCAACCCCAGCATCAAAACATCAACAAACGTCAACTAGACCTGCCAACGGGCTCAGGCTCGCGCCCAAACCGGGCATCCCTCGGAAATAATGGTCCATGGACAAAGCCGTAGGGAGAAACATGCGCATAGCCGCGTTAGACGACGATGCGCTTCAGCTCGATCTTTTCAAACAGGCCCTGCACGCCATGGGCCACACCTGCCACACCTACCTGACCGGAGCGCAGTTGCTGCACAGCTTGCAGAGCGAGCGCTTCGACCTGCTCATCGTGGACTGGCATTTGCCCGACACCACGGGGCCAGAGGTAGTGCGCTGGGTGCGCCAACATGTGGGGCTGGAAATGCCTATTCTGTTTGTGACCCACCGGCAGGAAGAGCGCGACATCGTGGAGGGCCTGGGTTGCGGGGCCGATGACTTCATGACCAAGCCCGTGCGCATAGGCGAGTTGCGGGCACGGGTGGCCGCCCTGCTGCGGCGCTCTTACACAGACAAGCCCGAAGAGGTGCTGGAGTTTGGGAGATATCGGTTTCTGCCAGAGTCACGCTCTCTTGAAATCGATGGCGCGCCGGTGGAGCTGAAAAACCGCGAATACGAACTGGCCCTGTTCCTGTTCCAGAACATGGGGCAGTTGCTCACGCGGGATCATTTGAAGGAAGTGATCTGGGGCCAGGTGCCGGATGTGATGTCCCGCTCGCTGGACACCCACATCTCCCGCCTGCGTATTCTGCTGGATCTGCGCCCCGCCAATGGTTTCATCGTTACCTCGGTGTACGGCGTGGGCTACCGGTTTGAAACCACGGAACAGGTACAGCCCGCCTGACCCCTGGCGCCGCACGGGTCGTCGCTTTGCCCCCCAATATGGGCGCGGCGCAATGGCCGCTAACAACAGTTTTTCAGCGCCGGCCTGAGGGCCGCGCACTCACCACCTACCGCATGGGCGATTTCTCGCCCTGCACCCCAGGAGCTCTTGTGTCGATCACACCGCCTACTCTCCGAATGCCCTTGTCCGCAGCGCTGCTGGCTGCTGGCGCAGTCTTGATGACATCGCTCGCCCCGGGCGCCTGGGCCGCAGACCAAAAGGACGAAACGCCCCACGTAGTGCAAGCGGGCGATACGCTGGAAGGCCTGTCCCAAAGCTACTTTGGCACGCCCCGCCTGTGGCACCAGCTGCAAGCGCGCAACAAAGTCAAAGACCCGCGCCAGTTGCAGCCGGGCTCGGTGGTGTGGATTCCCGTGGGCTTGCTGCCTGCTGAATCTGCCCAGGTGGAATTCGTTCACGGTGATGTCAAGGTGCACGGCGCAGAACAAGGGGCCACTACAAACACCTCAGCAGCGGCAAACCCACCGGTTGCTGCCGGCACGATGCTGGCCGAAGGCACCAGGCTGCAAGTGGGGCCTGAAGGATTTGTGACCGTACGGCTGGCAGACGGCTCCGTCGTCAAGGTCAGCGCCCAGTCAGACGTCCAACTGCGCCAGCTGCGCAGGCGCGGCAGGGCGGGGTCTGTGCAGTCGGTGGTGGAGATTCAACGCGGCAGTGTCGAGTCCAGCGTTGCGCCCAGCACCGATGCCTCACGCCGCTTTGAGGTACACACCCCGCGCGCCGTGACCAGCGTGCGCGGTACCCGGTTTGGCGTGACCTTGAGCGAGTCTGGTGACACCACGGCCGCCGTACTGCAAGGAGCAGTGGCGGTGCAATCACGCACGGCAGACAACCCCGCCCTGCATACCGCCACAGCGACGGTGCTGCAACCCGGCCAAGGGCTGGCGGTGCAAGCCGATGGCACCGTGGGCAGCCCGCGAAGCCTGCTGCCCACGCCCGACCTGACATCGCTTCCGGCCGCCGTGCATGACCTTGGGTTGCTGGCGCTGAACGTGACAGCCCAGGCGGGCGCCAGTGCGTACCAGGCCATCGTGGCGCGTGATGCCGAACTGACGCAGGTGCTTCGTTCGGGGACGTTTGCCAACGGGCAGCTGCGCTGGAAGGGGCTGGACGATGGGCAGTACTTCATTTCAGTACGCGCTATAGACGCAGCAGGGATTGCCGGGTTGCCCGCCACCCAGCCACTCACCGTCAAGACCCAGCCAGTACCGCCCCTGTACCAAAAACCTGCGCCCGACGCGGTGGTTTCCAACGCGGGTGGGCAGTTGCTGTGCACCCAGGTGGCTGGTGTGCGGTGGTACCGCATTCAGGTGGCGCCCCAAGCGGATTTCAACGCCCCGGTGCTCGATGAAAGCCGCCTGGACAGCTGCCAGCTGTCCGTCGCCCAACTGCCCGTGGGCCGTTACTTCTGGCGCGCAGCCAGTGTGCGCGAACTGCCGGGGGGCGGGGTAGACCAAGGCCCGTTTGCAGCACCACAGCCCTTCAAGCTGGTGCAACAACCACCGGCACTGTCGGCACACGCCCTGCAAGCCGACGATGGGGGCACCACGGTGAGCCTGCGCTGGCCAGGGCAAGCAGGCCAGCGCTACCGCCTGCAACTGGCCAGGGAGATGCGCTTTGAAAAGCCCGTGCTGGACACCCTTCTGGACGAGCCCCGATGGGCGGCTTCTGACCTGACCGCAGGCACGTATTTCTTGAGAGTGCAGGTGCTGGATCCCTCGGGCCTGCAGGGTGATTTTTCGCCACCGCGCTCCATCCGGGTGGGCACGGGCTTCAGCACTGGCTGGGGGCTGCCCGTATCTGACTCCAGCGGCGAGCCCGTGCGGCGCCCCTGACCCCACGACCCCGCCCAGGACAGCTGCATGCCGAAAGCCGCACGCACCCGCACGCAACAGCGGCGCCTTGAATGGGCACTGCTGGCGCTGGCATTGCTCTGCCTGGTTGCCTGGCTCAGCCCACCGCAACAGATGGCGGGACTGAATCATCTGGTCCAAGACCTGGGGCTGCGCTCACTGGCCCGTCCGCCCCATCCAGACATCGTGCTCATCGCGGTGGATGACCGCAGCATCACCTCGATTGGTCGCTGGCCCTGGCGACGTGCGCTGCATGCGCAGTTGGTAGACGTGGTGACCGCCCAGAATCCCAAAGCGATTGGGCTGGACATCCTCTTCAGCGAGCCCGACCTGGACTACCCGCTGGACGATGCCCTGCTGGCCCAGGCCCTGGCCCGCAGCCAACGGGTGGTGCTGCCCGTGTTGCAACGCAATCAGGCGGGCTTGATGGAGGGCGCTTCTGAACTGCCGCTGGACGTCTTTGCCGACGCAGCTGCCGCGCTGGGCCATGTGCATGTTGCGCCCGATGGCGATGGGGTGGTGCGCGGTTTGTACCTGCAGGAGGGCCCGGCAAGTGCACCCTGGAGCCACTTCAGTCTGTCGCTGCAATGTGTGGCCCAGAACGCGGCGGCCCGGTGCAAAAAATCACCCCCAACCAATAGCACGCCAGTCACTCCTCCCCACTGGACTGAGCGGCAGCCCGAGCTGATCGCCTACGCAGGAGGGCCGGGCCACTACCCCACCTACTCTTACATCGATGTATTGCGGGGGCAGATACCTCCCAACGCATTCCAGGGCAAATTTGTGCTGGTCGGGGCTGTGGCATCCGGCTTGGGGGACACCTTTGCCACCCCCGTCAGCAGTGGTGCGCGCCTGATGCCAGGGGTGGAAGTCGTGGCTCATATCCTTGACAGCCATTTGTCCGGCATCCACCTCAAAGCCGCGCCTGCAGCGGCCAACATTGCATTCAACCTGCTGCCCGTGGCAGTCGCCTTGCTCACTCTGCTGTTTGCCGGGCCGCTGACGGCCTTGCTCGCCAGCTTTGGGTTGGGCCTTGGCACTTTGCTGATGTCGATGGCGCTCATGCGCTGGACGGGGTGGCACTTTGCCCCTGCCGCAGCATTGCTGGGTCTGGTGCTGGCCTACCCCCTGTGGAGCTGGCGCAGGCTCAGCGCTGCCGCCCATTTTTTGCGCACGGAAATGGAACATCTGCGCAGCGAAGGCCTGCCCGTGCGCAATAGCCCATGGGCACGGCGCGGCGACTTCCTGGAAAAGCGTATCAACGCGGTGGAAGCCGCCTCGCGCCAACTGCGGGATCTGCACCAGTTTGTGAGCAACAGCCTGCAGCAACTGCCAGCACCGAACTTTGTCTGTGATGCGCAGGGCCGCATCCTCCTGGCCAATGTCGCTGCCCAGCGCCATGTGGGGTTGGGCCCTTTTGAGCCGCAATCTGCGCTGCATGGCAAATCCATCTTCCAGGTGCTGCACGACTTGCAAGATGCCCACACCCGGCAACCGCTGCTGAGCCCCGATAAGCTCTTGGCCGGTCAGGTTCCGGCCCAAAGCGAAGGGCGCGATGCGCAGGGGCGCAGCCTGCTCATGCTGTGCAAGCCCTTCACCGAGTTTGCCAACGTGGGCTGGCTCATCACCTTGGTGGACATGACGGAGATACGCCGAGCGCTGCAACAACGCGACCAGGCTCTGCACTTCATCTCGCACGACATCCGCGCGCCCAACGCCTCCATCCTTACGCTGCTGGAGATGCAACGCAACAGCATGGAGCCCCTGCAGGCCGACGAGCTTCTCAAGCGCATCGAAAAATACGCCCAAGCGTCGCTCAGCATGGCCGAGAGCTTTGTGCGACTGGCCAGCGCCCAAAGCAACGAATACCGCGTAGCGCCGCTGGACCTGGCATCCGTGCTGCAGGACGCCGTGGACGACGCCTGGACCCAGGCCAGCAACCAGGAGGTGAGTGTCACTATCCTCCAGATTCCACATTCAGCACCCTGTGTGGGCGACCGCCCCTTGCTGGCACGGGCCATGGCCAACGTGCTCAACAACGCCATCAAATACAGCCCTGCCCGAGGTACGGTGCGGTGCAGCCTGTACGCGAGAGGCACCAACTGGGTCATCAGCATTCACGACGAAGGCCCGGGCATCGACCCCGCCCAGCAAGACCGACTGTTCAAACCCTTCTCTCGCCTTCATGACCTGACCCACCCCAACATTTCTGGAGTGGGCCTGGGCCTTGCGTTGGTGCACACCGTGGTCAAACGCCACGGCGGCTCACTGGAGCTGGAAAGTGCAGTGGGCCAGGGCGCTGAATTCAGGCTGGTGCTGCCCGCCTCTGCCAGCGATTGATCACAAGGCGCGGCTATGCGCCAAAGCCCGTGGTGGCCTGAACGTGCCCATCGTCAAACTGCAACACCCGCTCGGGCCAGCGCAGTGCAGCCAGCTTGAAATCGTGGCCCACCACGGCTCCTGACTTGCGCTCCAACCAGCGCCCGCCAGCTGAAAAATCCACGCAGAACACATTGCCCCGCTGGCCGTGCCAAGCGAACGGGTGGGTGCTGGCAAACAGGTCCGCATCGCCCTTACCCACCGCCCCCCGGTCGATCTGGTGGACCCGCCGCCAGTAGTGGCCAACGACCACCGGCGTTGATTCTGTGTAGGCATCCCACCACGGCATGCGCTGTGCAAAGCGCCACTTGCCGCCCGAGAAAAACGGCACCGCGCCCTTTTGTTCTACGCCAGAGGTCAGCACCTTCAGCGGGTTCAGCATCTGCTTGCTGGATTCGTACTCGGCATGGGCGTGCAAAAACGGCGGCTGGCGCTGGCTGTTTTCCAGCCCGTGCTCCCACTGCTCCAGTTCGCGGGCCATGCGCTCGGCCAGCGCAGTCTCACGCGCCTGCTGCTGGGCAATGTGCTCCCACTGGTCGTACTCTGCTCGCACCGAGCCCAGTGGAAGGCGCCTGGCCGCTTCGATCTGCTCGTCCTGCCACGCCGCGTGAATCACGCGCAAGTCGGCACGTTCCAGACCGATGGGCAGCGCCGATAAAAACTGGACGATGTCTTGGCGCTCTTGCGGGGTGGGCCGCTGAAACGGAGCATATTTGTCATGGTCACGCGCCACACGCGCATCAAACAACCAACCAGAGCCGTCCTTGGCATCCTCACGCAAAAGATTGATTTCGTGGTTGCCCAGAACCGCAGCTGCGCGGCCCGACTGCACCAGCTTTTGCACCAACGCCAAGACCGCCGGGCTGTCGGGCCCACGATCGCAAAAATCGCCCACAAACACCAGCGTACGGCCCTCTGGATGGTGCCCTCGCAGGTCGTAGCCCAAATGGCTCAACAGCGCGAGCAGCGCATCGAACTCACCATGGATATCACCAACGATATCCAGCGGTCCTTCGGGAAGCGATTGAATGAGGCTCATGGGATGGCAGGTGGTTTTAGGGCCGATGGAACGCGCCGCGCAGCAGGCCAGCCCTTCCATCTATTTTGAGGTCATATCAGGTGGCGCACTCTGGCACGCGAAGACCACTTTTTTCAGCGCCCCTTGCGAGGTCTGCAATCGTCCCCTGGCCTACGCGCTGAGCAAACTGGGGTGCAGCCGAAAATTTACCCACCGCGCACAAAGAAAAAGGCCCGGTGCTATGGGTTAAATAGCTACCGGGCCTTGATACATGGCGGAGAGGGTGTCCGTTGGAGCACGGTCTAGCCAAATCCAACGATGACTTCTAAGTCATTGATTTGTTGAGACTTTCTCAATATTGCAGCTCAACAGCAATCCAATCGAATCTATCCAAATCCAATCTAATCCGAAGTTTTATGGTAGAAATTATGGTAGAAAAGAAGTTCTAGATTCCGTCGCTACGCGACATCACAAAGATGTGGATGAGGTTGGGAGATCCGAACAATGGCACGCAAAGCAAAAGAACTCACAGCACTAGAAGTCAGCCGACTGAAGGAAGCTGGTCACCATGCTGTTGGAGGTGTGGCAGGACTCTATCTCTATGTCCTCGACACTGGAGCCCGATCTTGGGTCCTTCGCATCATGGTGGGCGGCAAGCGTCGACATATGGGTCTGGGAGGATTTCCTGACGTACCGCTGGCTCTGGCTAAGGAAAAAGCTAGAAAAGCAAGAGAAAAAATTGCCGAGGGTATTGATCCCATCACAGAACGCTCGGCTCTTGCCAGCAGTCTGCGCTCCCAACAGGCTACAGCTAAGACCTTTGAAGAGGCAGCCAAAGCCTATATAGAGGCCCATGCAGACAGTTGGAAAAATCAGAAGCATCGCGCTCAGTGGTCATCAACACTAGAAACATACGCCTACCCTCACATGGGATCGCTTCTTGTGAAAGACGTGGGACAAGAACAGGTTTTGAAGGCACTAGAGCCTATATGGAAGACCAAGACGGAAACAGCGACTAGGCTTCGTGGGCGCATTGAAAGCGTATTGGATTGGGCCACTGCTCGTAAATACCGCTCAGGCGAGAATCCGGCCAGATGGAAAGGCCATCTTGACAAGCTGCTCCCTGCGCCCGCCAAGATCAAAAAGGTAGAACACCAACGCGCATTACCTTTTAACGACATCGCGGGCTTTATGGATAAGTTGAAGTCCCATCAAGGTATTGCTGCGCGGGCGCTTGAGTTCACTATTTTGTGCGCTGCTCGTAGCGGTGAAGTACGCGGTGCAACCTGGTCAGAAATCGACATGGAAAAGGCAGTGTGGACTATTCCATCGCAGAGGATGAAAGCTGGTAAAGAGCACCGAGTTCCCTTGAGTGGCGCGGCGATAAAAATCCTTGAGAGCTTGCCGCGACATACAGACAGCAATCTCGTCTTTCCAGGGACTAAAGGCCGCCCACTCTCAGACATGTCCCTATTGGCGGTATTGCGTCGCATGAAGGTGAATGCTGTGACCCACGGTTTTAGGTCCAGCTTTCGGGACTGGGTCAGCGAAGCTACTAACTACCAAAGTGATCTTGCAGAGCAAGCCTTGGCTCACGCTTTACCCAACAAAGTGGAAGCAGCCTACCGTCGTGGAGATGGACTGGATAAACGAAGAGGAATGATGAACGACTGGGCAGATTTTTGCGAAAACAAAAAAACATCAAAAATAGTAATAATGGTAAAGAAAAAAATTTCAAATGGATATGCAAAAACACCCCAAAAAAACAATCCCTAAAATACTTCCTGATTGTTTCATATATCCCAGAAAACCCACAGCCAACAGACCCACACATCAACAGCAACGAAGAGCGCCTCAGGCAGAAATTTCGTAATAGGCACAATCCTGCAAATAACGTCCCTCATCAATATATCGCAACACGCGACGCTGATCAGCCTCAGAAAGCGCTTTGTAAACATCCAGCCCTGTGAAGTCCGGAAAATTACTATTGAATAGCTTGAGAATATAAAAATCCGTATAACAAACTGCGTCATAGGGCTTTATTGACGTCCCAATAACTGCACTGGTATTTTTTTCACGATCAGGCAATCTAGCACCTTCTTTTTTAGAAGCCAGCACATAGTCATTCACCTTCACCAAAAAATCCCCTATTGGGTTACACAACAGCTTGTGACTGGGTGGTTTGGGGACGGTGTTGAAATGCCATACGCTTTCCAGGATGTGTGTGTCATACATTGAAATCTCCGGCAGATGTGAGCGCCAACAGAATGGCGTAGGAATAACAGCAAACTCCATGACATTCTCCTGCCCCATGGAGTCAATACGAATTTGAACAAGGGAACTCAGCTCCAGATATTTCGGAGAGGGTGCTCTCAAAAGTCTCAGCGCAATTAATAACGACGCCGCTTTTGCAGCATCAATACCCAACTGCCGATCATCAGCAAAAGAAATAAAATCTGTTAAGTATTTTTCCGCCAATTCATGCTTCTCGTGACCAAGATGCCAAACACCTTGAGCATATTTGATATATGGCATAAAAATCTCATTCGACTTTTTCGAACAAACTTTTACCAACTGTTTCTCGAATCGCTTTTCAGACCACTGATGCATACCAGGATCAAGAAGAAATTGAATTTCATCAGGAATAGCTCGGTCACCCATTTTGATAAGAATATCCTGTAATGGATTCCTTGAGGAATCTTCCCGCACAACAGAAGAAGAGCTAACGTAATCGCTCTTTACAGTTGGACGAGGAAGCGACTGCCTCTCTTTGTAGTTGGCTTGTCTTTTCTGAAAAATTTCTTCGGCAACACGGAGAAATTCGACAAGGCAATTTATCAAATCAAGCGCTGGGCAAGCCTTTAGCATCATTGAATGAAATCGCAGTGTAGTCATTCCGGCTATATAAGCTGCACGTATTTTTTCGATTACTAATTTGACTTCAGATTCTTCAAGATCAGAACATATAAGTTCCTCCCTCAAATTAGCCATATCTTTTTCAATTGACGCCAATTTGCGCTGGGAACTATTGTCAATTCGATCAATTATGCTCCGAAATTCAGTTGCTTTCGCACCCTTCGGAAGCAGTGATTTTATAAAAATCTTCCATATCTTAAGATATTTCAAACTATCACAATTCTCCTGCATGAGAATTTTTTTGACAAAATGCAAGATCGATGTGGGATAGGCATCAGATTCCCTCATTAATGGAATAATCCAACGCATTGCCCATCCATTAATTAAAATATATAAACCATCTTCCCTCGAATATTCAGTAACCAAGGGGGCACTCAGCCCATTAGAAACTTCATTTTCAATTAGATCAAGACAGCACGACAAAGAATTTTTTATTTCTTCATTAGGCCCGGCCAGCAAGGACAATAGATCATCTCTAAGACCTGTTTTTCCGAAAACTTGTGAGACATCCGAATCCGGCGATTTATTTTTTATCTTTTTATCGTATATCGCTACTTCATCACTCTTATTTCTGGAGTTTTTGGAAAAATTCCGTAACCCACCAACATCGGATCCGTTGTATAGACGGGAACGATGCTCAAACATCGCCAATTTTCCAAGTGCATTCTCGCTATTTTTATCGACTCCAAAACCAGCCACCAAAACGTCAACTATCTCGACAAAAGTTGGCAATTTTGCATATTTTTTCGATTTTTTCGCAAGGCTTGTCATTTAATCTCCAATTTGCTCAATTAAGAATAATAAGCAGAATTCTCTAGTGATTGGATTGCCAGTTCGACTCGAAATCGAAAGAATTGAGAAATACAGGCACGAAAGGAGTACAGACAGTTATACCGGAGCAATCTTTGGCTCCACCCCGTACCTCGCTCCTGTTCTTACGGGTCTTTTTTTGCATGGTGATGGGGAATTGCCTTGGAACGGATAGGCGGTATAGAGGCTGAGTGGATGGAGTACTACGGCCAGTAGGGTTCAAGTCGAGACAGTTGCGACGCTTTGGGTACAAAAAGGAATGAAACATTGGGTTCCGGGATTTCCGGTGGTCGGTCGCCGGGGTTGCTGAGACAGTGAGGCCTTCTGACAACCAACCGAAAGGCAACCATGTTTACCGATGCAAAAACTGGCGATCACGCTCATCAATCCCACTCACTTCAATCCCATGGTCACCGCATCCTTCGCCTTTCAGAGGTGATGCACTTGACAGGCTATCGACGCGCGTCGCTGTATGCGAAGACCAATCGCCACAGCCGCCAGTTCGATCCGACTTTTCCACAACGCATTTCCCTGAGCGCATCGGGTCGAGGGGCGGTGGGATGGCTTGAGTCAGAGCTTCTGACTTGGCTTCAACTTCGGATCCAGTCACGTGAGCAGAACACCAAAGCCCCCGGCAAACGGGCTGCGGCAACTTCACCCCTCTCTCAGAACCTGTGAGGAGTTGTCATGTTTATCCAAAATTTTGACAGCTTCCCGATTCATTCACTTCCGCTCATCACCCAGGGGGCCGTGATTGACGCATACACAGTCACTGGAGTGCCAGCGGTGCTTGCAGCCGGCGCGGTGTTGAGCGCGGCAGCCGTGGCTTGTCAGGGGCATTTGAAGGTGCGATCGCCCATAGGGTCTGTTTGCCCACTCAGCTTGTATTTTTTGCACATTGCCAAATCGGGCGAGAGAAAGACGACCGTGGAGGAGCTTTGCCTGACCGGTCTGCGTGACTTTCAAAGCTTCCACCGTTCAGCTGCCGTCAAAGCCAACGTCGATTTCGATGTGAAACACAAAATCTGGGAAAAAAAGCTGCGACTTATCGAGAAAAAACTGCTGACAGTCCAAGATGACAGTGAAGTCTCCGACATCGGAGATCTCCTCAAGTCCCATTTATTGGCTCGTCCCCAAAAATGCCAAGGACCCACACTGTTCTATTCCGACACGACGATTGAAGCGTTGTTGCACAAGTTAGCAACTGAGTGGCCGTCTGCTTTCCTTAGGTCGAGTGAAGCGTCATTGATCATGACTGGACGAGCAGTCAAGAATTTGGCTTTTCTGAACGAGCTGTGGGGAGCTGGGACATTGGAAGTGAATCGTCGTACTGGCGAGAGCTTCACAGTCGATGACGCCCGCTGCAGTCTCTCACTATGGTGCCAACCAGGGGCTGCACAGGCGTTTGTAGCAAAGGGCAAGGGGCATGCTCGTGATGTCGGCTTTCTCGCGCGCTGCCTTCCTTCTGCGCCAACATCAACACAGGGCTATCGCCAGACGACTACCCATCGGATGGAAACGAAGAACCTGGATAATTTCACAGCCATCACACGACAACTGCTGGGCAAGTACCTGTCTGACGATGGTGTCTTGTGCACAGAGACAACGGTCCTTGAGTTCCAAGCCGATGCCGCCGAGGAATGGCGGTACTTCTGCAACAGGGTGGAGACACAACTTGTCTCGGGCGGTTATCTTTCAGACATCCCAGATTTCGCCTCAAAAATCGCAGAAAACGTGGTGCGTATCGCAGGCGTCTTCCACGCAATCGAGGGCAAGCCCGGGACTCTCATCGATCGGGAGACCATATTGAGCGCGATCGCCGTTGGACACTGGTATCTAGATGAGTTCAAACGCCTCTTTGGTGCCCCCCAGCAGCTTTCGGAAGAATATGAAGGGGCGCGTCTTCTGGAGACATGGCTGCGTGAACGATTTGTGCAGCCTACCGGCACAAATTACATCCGCGTAAGCTACATCCGCACTTTTGGGCCCAATCGGTTGCGTAACAAGAAAGCTCTCGATCAGGCTCTTGACCAGCTCTGCCGGGAAGACAAGCTCTGGATTGGTATCCAAAACAAGCAGCGCTTTGCCGTTTTGACCATGACCTTCTTTGCATTGCCAGGCACCATGCAAACGCAGCAGTTTCTTCCTGCGCCCATACAGCAGTTTCTTCCTGCGCAAACTTTTTAGCGGCGAAGGTAGCAGCATGCACGATGCCCGTGGCGTCAAGTTTTTGTATACGGCTAAGCAAAAACTTGACGTCACGTTCTTCTATAACCCAAAGCTTATGGCCTGCCTACATGCGCGTGGCTCCGGGCCCGCTATGGGTCTTCTGATCAGCAGCGTCTATCACGTAGCGAGCTTTGTTCGAGGGATCTGATGAGCCTGCTGTTGTGAGATCTCAATCGAGATTTCGACTCTTTCGATTCCATTTTTTTTCAGTCACATATCCCCTTCTTGAGTCCGTGCGAGGTATCCCTTGCACGGACTTTTTGCCGTCTGGTGCCAGCCGCTGTCTCGGCCAAGCGCCCAGATCTTCATCACGCAATCAAGGAGCCTCATGTGATCGAAACCAACTCTCCCCTGGACAACCTGGCAGCCTGCGCTGTCGCCTACCTCGCAGGGATTCTTCTCACCCTGCTGCTGACGAGTTACATCAACGCCTTGTTGGCACAAGAGCGTGAGCGTCACAAAGCCTCACTGCCGTTTCCTGATATTGCCCCCTCCCCTGCACCATCAGAAAGCTAAAGCATGTGGGACAGATCCGATTTACAGCCAACAGAATCCTGGAACGATGACGATAGCGAAGACAACATTGGCTCTCATCCATCGACCCATGCCGGCCAGCACGCCAGCGGTACCCATCGCCACCCTTTGGGCTTCGACACCACAGCAGCCGGGGACACCACGAACTGTCCTCACTGCCAATCTCATCGCGTTATCACCAGCCACCTGGGTCGGCGAATTGGGGGTGCCATCGGTACCCTTGCCGGTGCGATGACTGCTACTGCAAGAGTGACAGGGGGCGCTCAACTGGGCGCAGAAATCGGCGCTCTGCTGGGCACCTCTGCAGGGCCTGCGGGATTCACCGTTGGCGCGTTTTCCGGAGCGCTACTGGGAGCCATGGCGGGCGCTGCTGCGGGTTGTGCTGTCGGCGCTGCCCTGGGCGAAGCCATCGACGCCAAGATTCTTCACAACCACCAATGCATCGACTGCGGCCGGGGCTTCAGCCTCGACACCGCATAGCTGCCGCGATCTATCGGCATGCGCCGTAACTTTCCTCTCGTTTAAACCGTAGCGCATACCTGTGTGCTGCTTTCGCAGCGGCACAGGTGTGTCCATTTCAGCATTCATTTTCATTGGAGACCCCATGTCCCACCTCATCGAAACCATGGCCTACACCGGCCAAACACCCTGGCACAACCTGGGCAACCAGTTGCCTGCCAAGCAACCCATGGATGTCTGGGCCCGCGCAGCGGGTATGGACTGGAGCATTCATGAAACCCCTGTGCGCTACATGGCCAGCCCTTCAGATAACGGTTCCAACCGGTCTTCTTCTGTGTCGGACTTCTATGGAGAACCCATGGAGTTTCCGGACCAGAAGGTGCTGTACCGCAGCGACACCAAGGCTCCGCTGTCTGTGGTCAGTTCGCGCTACCAGGTGGTGCAGCCTCAGCAGGTGCTGGAGTTCTACCGGGATCTGACAGAAGTCTCAGGCTATGAACTGGAGACGGCTGGGGTGTTGAAGGCTGGGCGCAAGTTCTGGGCGCTGGCCCGCACTGGCAAGTCTTCGGTTCTGAAGGGCACGGATGTGGTCAATGGCTATCTGCTGTTGGCCACTTCCTGCGATGGAACGTTGGCCACGACAGCGACACCGACCACTGTCCGCGTGGTGTGCAACAACACCCTGTCCATTGCCCTGTCTGGTGCGTCCAGTGCCATCCGAGTCCCACACAGCACGAGCTTCAATGCGCAGGCGGTCAAGAAGCAACTGGGCATTGCCGTCACCCAGTGGGATGGATTCATGTACCGCATGAAGACGTTGTCCGAGCGCAAGGTCAAGAGCCATGAGTCCATGAACTACTTTCTCAAGGTGCTTTGTCAAACAGATGGTCATGCAGATGCGGCTGCAGGTCTCGTCAACGAGCGGGCACTCAAGAAGGTGCAGGCCATGTATGAAGGTCAGGGTCGGGGTGCGGAATTGGCTGCTGCCAAAGGAACCGCCTGGGGCCTGCTGTGCGCTGTGACTGAATTCGTGGACCACGAGCGGCGTGCGCGCAGCCAGGAATACCGGCTCGATAGTGCCTGGTTTGGTCAGGGTGCAGCCCTCAAGCAGCGGGCTCTGGAGCATGCGCTGCAGTTGGTGTCATGAGTAATTTCTGTTTCTTGAACGCCTGCACACCACTCAACACACTCAACCTGCTCAATCTGCTCACCCCATTCAACACATCACTTCGCAGTAGCTCTCTTGCAGCAAAGCCCCGGCCCCTTTTTTGGGAGCCGGGGCTTTTTGCTTTGGAGGCATATCTGAGCTTCAAGGAGTCACCATGTCAAAACCATTGATTCATCCTGTTTCCGTTCCAGCATCTTCAACGTCGACCTCTTCTGCAAAGGGGAGACCGGCCCTCAAACTGGTAAAGACTGCTTCCCTCAATCGGGGGGAGTGGCTGGAGGTGCGCAAAGGCGGTATCGGCAGCTCGGATGCAGCCGCTGCTGTCGGCCTGAATCCTTACAAGTCCCAGCTGCAGCTGTGGATGGAGAAGACCGGGCGCGATGAGCAATTGCCTGTCGTCAATCCCCAAGACGATTCCAGCCCGATGTACTGGGGAACGCTGCTGGAGCCTATCGTGGCCGCCCACTACACCCGGCGCACGGGCCACAAGGTGCGCCGGGTCAATGCGGTGCTGCAGCATCCTGAGCATCCCTGGATGCTGGCCAATATCGACCGGGAGGTGACGGGAGCCGCGGATGTGCAGATTCTGGAATGCAAGACGGCTGGAATCCATGGCTCCCGTCTGTGGCGCGATGGTGTTCCTGAGTATGTACAACTGCAGGTGATGCACCAGTTGGCAGTGACGGGTGAGCAAGCCGCTGATGTGGCGGTGCTGATTGGTGGTCAGGAGTTGCAGGTGTTTCGGATTGAGCGGGACGAGGCACTGATTGAGCAGCTGATCGCCCTGGAACAGCAGTTCTGGGGCTATGTGGAGCGTGACCAGCAGCCACCGGCTGATGGTTCGGACTCTGCTGATCTGGCTCTGCGCTGTCTGTATCCACGGGACAGTGGAAGCACGCTGGATCTTTCTTCGGACCTGGAGATGTCAGGCGTGTTCTCTGACTTGCTGGCGGTGCGGGAGGTGATTGCCGCCCAAAGTGCCCTGGAGGCTCAGCTCAAACAATGCATTCAGCAGCGTATGGGGGATGCCACGCGGGCGGTGTTTGAGACTGGGGAAGTGTCCTGGAAGCGCAGCAAGGATGGGACTGCCCTGGATACGGCAATGCTGATGAAAGACCACCCGGAGTTGGCACAGGCCTACCAACTCACGAAACCTGGAAGTCGGCGGTTTTTGGTGCAGCAGTAGAGAGCGCTGCAGAAATCGGCATCAACCTATCAATACATCAACCCATAGCGGACCTCCACCACAACGGTGCGGGTCCGCTTTTTGTTTTATGGAAGGAATCATCATGCTCAAGGGTTTGGCGTTGACACCTCCGGTCATTGGCCGGATTTCTATTGGGAGAGTTGTGGAGAAGAACGGCAAGCGGTTACCGGAGAAGGATGATGAATTCACCATCACGAGTCAGGTTCAGCTCAAGGATGGCTGGGTGTTGCATCCCGTTGATGAAGTCTTACGCAAGGACACGAATGCCAAGCTGCGCAGTATTCCAGTGCGGCTGCTGTTTGGTGATCCGGATCTGAGTCTGCGGGTCAAGTACACGCTGTTTGAGAGGACTACGGGGCGGCCTTTGTGTGTGGGTGATGGCGAGTCTTGCCGGCGCGTGACGCCTTCAGGAATGCAAAGCTTGCCCTGCCCTGCTCCACATGCTTGTGCTCTGGCTGTGGGTGGTGCCTGCAAGCCCTACGGGCGGCTGCATGTTCGTATCGATGCCAGTGGCAAAGCGGGGAGCGAATCTGGACATGAGGTGGGGTGCGATGAGTTGGGGAGTTTTGTGTTTCGCACGACGGGGTTCAACAGTATCCGCACGCTCCTTGCACGGCTGCATTACTTCCATGCTGTCTCAGGAGGGTTGCTGGCCACCTTGCCGCTGGAGCTGCGCCTGCGGGGGAAGTCCACGACGATGTCGCACAGGGCGCCGATCTACTACGTGGATTTGACGAACCGAGCAGGGAGTACGTTGGACCAGACGATCGCACAGGCCAAGGAGCTGCATGAAGCCCGGCTCGTTGCGGGAATGGACCAGGCGGCGCTCGATGAAGCGGCGCGGTTGGGTCTGGCGCGGGGGGACTTCGAGGAGTCAGAGGAAGAAGGAGCAGCGGTGGTGGATGAGTTCTATGTTCAGGAAGACGAGGCGATAGACCAGGTCAGCATGCCGAGCAAACCCAGTCTTGCAGACAAGCTCCATCAAAAAGCCGGGGGAATCCGATCGCCGGCAGGCCAAGGGGATTCAGTCTGACACTTACCTCACCGGACCCGACAGGTCTGGTGAGGTTGGGGGCTATGTTTTTTTTATGGATCACTGGTGTATTCAAGTGGCGCACGGTGCATGCGCACTTTGCGATCTGGAGTGCGCCGCGTGAGGGCGGCAGCCTGCTTCAGTAGGCTTTAAAAATCAGGTTGATGCGTCCTCGTGATGCCCATGCGCCAAACAGCATTAGGCAGATCACCGAAATGGCTAGCCAACCACTCGCGACTGGGGATCTCGTAGTTGGTGCACGTGCAAACGTTTTGGCTGCCCCAAGATATACTGTATATATGCACAGTATTTTGAATTCACCCCTGCCGATCCCGTTCGACGCGGCGGTTCAAGTGCTGCCGCTGCCGCTTCCAATTGCAGGCGTGCATGTGCGGGCGGGCTTCCCCTCCCCTGCAGATGACTTCGCGGTGGAGCGGCTGGACATAATGCAGTTGCTGGTCAAACACCCCCAGGCGACTTATTTCTGGCGCGTGCGCGGTGACTCCATGCGGGAGGCAGGCGTTGATGACGGAAGCATCATTGTGGTGGATCGGGCCATCCGCCCCAAGCACGGAAGTATCGTGGTGGCCATGGTGGATGGGGAGTGCACGGTCAAGTACCTCTACCAGCGCGCAGGTCGCATCAAGCTTCGCGCAGCCAACCCAACGTACCCCGACATAGTTCCCAAGGATAGCCAGACCATTGAGGTGTGGGGCGTCGTCGTTGGCAGTATCAAGCTGTTCTCCAGCTGAGCGCATGGGAGGCTCCAATGTTCGCGCTGGTAGACGGCAACAATTTTTATGTGAGCTGTGAGCGGGTTTTCCGACCATCCTTGAATGGGCGTCCGGTGGTGGTGCTCAGCAACAACGATGGTTGCGCTATTGCCCGTAGTAATGAAGCCAAGGCATTGGGCATCAAGATGGGAGCGCCCTGGTTTCAGATACGGCACATGGAAGACAGTGATGGGTTGGTAGCCCTCAGTGCAAATTTCACGCTGTACGGCGACATGAGCGATCGCATGATGAGCTTGGCTGCTGGCCTGGGTCCTACGCAAGAGATTTACAGCATCGATGAGTCGTTCATCGGTCTGCAGGGCGTACGCGGCGACCTGACCAAGCGCGCTCACGCTATACGTGCACGCATCAACCAATGGGTTGGCATCCCCTGCGGGGTGGGTATCGGACAGACCAAGACGCTGGCGAAACTAGCCAACCACATTGCCAAGACGGCTGAGCGCAAGCCCGGCAGCTACCCGGCCGAGCTGGCCCAAGTGTGCAACCTCGCCGCCCTACCTCCCCAGGATCTGGACGATGTGCTGGCGACCACACTAGTGGAGGAGGTGTGGGGGGTGGGTCGCAGGATTACAGCACAGTTGCACGAGAGCGGCATACATACCGTGCTCGACTTGGCACGGTTGGACCCTGCCACGGTGCGCAGCCGCTGGAACGTGGTGCTTGAACGCACAGTGCGCGAACTCCAGGGTATGCAGTGCATCGACCTAGATGACGCTCCTGCGCCCAAAAAGCAAATTGCCTGCACCCGGTCATTCGGTCAAGCCATCACTGAGCTAGTCCCGCTGGTGGAAGCAGTCAGTGAGTTCGCCAGTCGTGCGGCAGAGAAGCTACGTAGACAAGGCGGCTTGGCCAGCCAGTTGCTTGTGTTTTGCCACACCTCACCGTTTCGACCCGGCCCCAGGTTCAACCGCAGCATCGTGGTACCACTGCGCCGCCCCACGGCCGACACCGGCGAGCTGGTGTCTGCGGCAGCTGCGGGCATGCGGCGTATCTACGAACCAGGCTACAAGATGGCCAAGGCTGGGGTAATGCTTCTGGACCTAGTGCCAGGCGGCGTGCTGCAAGGTGAGCTGGCGTTGGAGGAGGAAGACCACCGCGACCGCACCCGGCTGATGGTGGCGCTGGATGCATTGAACCAGCGGTACGGCAAAGGCACCGTACATTCAGCGAATACTGGCGGCACCAACAAGAGGCAAGCGTGGGTAATGAAGCAAGAGAGGTGCACGCCGCAGTACACAACTCGATGGGAAGACGTACCAGTTGCAAAGGCGTGAGCGACCGCCCTTGCAGTCGGATTCATCCTAACGAAATATTGGAACCTTTGATCCAAGTGAGCGCCGGAGCTCGACACCCGGATTCGCCAGCCCACTTCGGCAATCTGTAGAGGCGTTGTATGCCAAGGCGGATAGGATCTGAGCTGAAGATTGCAGAAACCCTGCTTATGACCCACTTTTTTTGAGTGCTTCGAGACGCCGGAGGAGATCTTCAGGTCGGATGTCGCCCAATGCCTATCGTGTTTCTGGATTTCGACGGTGTTCTACATCCGGAGCATTGCCATGAGTCAAAACACTTTAGCTGCTTACCCGTGTTTGAGAGCGTTCTCAGCCAGGTTCCCGACTGCAAGCTGGTGATCGCGAGTACTTGGGGGCTGCAAATTCCAGTAGAGCGTCTTCGCGACGTTCCGCCTACGCTAGTTAGTTACGAGCGGGAAGCCGAATGCCATGCGTGGCGACGGGCCAATCAGGTTCTCAATGAGCCGTGGCTTGCGATTGATGACCGTTCCTGGCTTTACAGGCCGTTTTGCAAATCGCTTTTCCTAACCAACAGCCGCACAGGTTTATGCACCACAAGCGCGGAACGGCTTGTCGCACGGCTTCTGAAGCTTCTTTGAAGACGTGCACCATCAGAAATTGACTGAGCTGCAGTACGGTCTAGACGAAGCAAGCCCCAGGTGCGACCTCTTCGAAAGCATGCCCTTGGGGGCGACGTTTTTGATCATGTGCAGGTCGAATATGAACGACGGCAAAGAAAACGAGTGAAGCGCTGTTGCCAGGGAGCGTTGGCCAGGTAGGTTGCCATTCAATTTGAAGCCCTGTGCCCTCAAGACAGTTGAACGAGCGCAGGAACCTGTATCCATCTGTGATCGTGACGGTAAGATGGGACGAGTTATTTTTATGCGTACAACCCGCTCTTTTGAGCCGGATTGTGCTGCCAAAGTCGGTCACCGCCAGAATGCCCGCAAAATGGCCATCAACGGCCAGATGCATGATGCTGGCACCTTCGCCGCGCAGGCGTTCGCCATCTGCTTGCAATGCAGCAACCGACACGCCCTCCTGCTCCATCAACGCCGTATTGCCCAGCGCCAGGCGCTTGCCTTCGACGGTGCCTCGCACGCCAATGCCGCTGCCTGAATCGAAGTCGGTTGGCTTGCTGAGCGGCATACTTTTGGCGCGTGCCGCGCTGACGATGGCGTCGGCCAGCGGATGCTCGCTGCCTTGGTCCAGACTAGCCGCCAGACGCAACACTTCATCAGGCGTGTAGCCTGTGGCCGCAATGGCGGTGTCGAATGTCGGTTTGCCCTCTGTCAGCGTACCGGTCTTGTCCACGATCAAGGTATCGACTTCACGCATTCTCTCGATCGCGCCAGCATCGCGGAACAGAACACCTTGTGTGGCAGCGCGTCCGGTGGCCACCATCACCGACATCGGCGTGGCCAGCCCCAGCGCACAGGGGCAGGCGATGATCAATACTGCGACGGCGTTGATCAGACCGAACACCCAGCTCGGCTCGGGACCGAACAGACCCCAGACGAAGAAGGTGGTGATCGCGATGAGCACCACCACGAGAACGAACTTGCCAGCCACCACGTCAGCCATGCGCTGCATCGGTGCCTTCGAGCGCTGGGCATTGGCCACCATCTGCACGATCTGCGACAGCACGGTCGCTGCACCGACTTTTTCCGAGCGCATCACCAGAGCACCGCTGGTGTTGAGCGTGGCGCCGATCAGTTTGTCGCCCAAGCGCTTGGTTACCGGAACGGGCTCGCCGGTGAGCATGGATTCATCCACCGCGCTGCGGCCTTCGGTAACGACGCCATCGACCGGGACTTTCTCGCCAGGGCGCACGCGCAGCAGATCGCCGACATGCACCTGGTTCAGTTGCACATCTTCCTCACTTCCATCCGCGTTGATGCGCCGCGCAGTCTTGGGCGCCAACCCGAGTAAGGACTTGATAGCCGCCGAGGTTTGCGAACGCGCCTTCAATTCGAGGATCTGACCCAGCATCGTCAGCGAAATGATGACCACGGCGGCCTCGAAGTACACGGCCACGCGACCCATCGAAACAAACGATTCGGGAAACACGCCCGGCGCCAACGTGGCGGCGACGCTGTAGACAAAAGCTGCCGCGGTGCCCAGGCTGATCAGCGTCCACATGTTCGGGCTTCGATGAACGATGGACTGCCAGCCACGCACAAAGAACGGCCAGGCGGCCCACAGCACCACCGGCAGCGACAGCACCAGCTCGACCCAGCTCTGGGTTGCCATGTTGAACCATCCCAGACGATGGCCGAACATGCCCAGGGTGGTGACGATCAGCGTGAGCGGCAACGTCCACCAGAAGCGATGCTGAAAATCCTTCAGCTCACTGTTGTCTTCCGCGTCCAAGGGGATGATAGGCTCCAATGACATGCGGCATTTAGGGCAATTGCCGGGATGATCCTGTTGCACCTCGGGATACATGGGGCAGGTATAGATTGTGCCAGCCGGCATTTCTGCGGCCTTGTCGGTGGTCGCCCCGGGCTGCGCATGGCCCTGCGCATGGTGGGCGTGATGATGAGCACCATCAGTTCCCTCCTTGGCCTGGTCTTCCAACACCAGGTTCATTTGGCACTTGGGGCAGCGCCCTGGGTGATCCTGGCGCACTTCAGGGAGCATGGGGCACACATAGAGCGCGCCGGCATTTTATGTACCGACCGGTGCCTCGCTCACCCTATAGCGCACAGGGTCTGCAATGAACTTGTCGCGGCAGTGCGTGCTGCAAAAGCGGTAGTGATGATCGTCATGCATGGCCTGATGAGGCGATTGGGAGGTCACGCTCATACCGCACACAGGATCCTTCAAGTCGTCCGCCTTCGGTGAGATGTCGTCAAGGGCAGCCGACTGGCCCCCGAGGGCTGGTGATGTGGGTGATGGTTCATGTCAATGCCTTTCAAGACGCTTGTTCTATTTTTTGCCTTCCCATGATGTCAAGGTCAAGTCTTTCATCATGTTGAAGCGATTCGGTCTGCTTCTGCCGTCGTCCCGACAGCTAGCGAGGCAGGGACTTGCGGTATTGGGCGTTGATCTCGTCATGGCGCTGCTGTACCTCCAGCGGCCATTGCGCTTTGATCCAGGACAGCACGGCCACGATCTCGTCATCGCTCAACACGCCGTCGTAGACCGGCATGGCGGTGCGATAGTCAGGCTGGTCGATGAGCTTGGCAAGGCCATGCTTGGTGATGGCAAAAAGTTGCGCATCAGGATGGTGCCAGGTGTGGCCGCTGGGATCGTGCGGCGGCGCAGGAAGCAAGCCATCCGATCCGCGATCACGCCAGTTGGGCTGGCCTTCGCCCTTGGTGCCGTGGCAGGCGACACAGTTCTGAGCGTATATGCGAGCGCCTACTTGCAAGACCTGAGGATCATCAGGACGCAAGGTATGCGTCAACGCTGCCTCCCGCCTGCCACCGGCACTCAAGAAGAAATAGAGGATTCCAGCCACCACGAGCAAGACCAATCCCCCTCCCACGCCAAGGACAAGTGGTCTCAATTTCATTTCAAATTCTCCGACGCCACGCCTGCGATCATCGACCGATAGAATGGCGCACGCGCTATCGTAAAAAAAGATTCGTCGCGCGCATTCGGGCTCCGCGCAGGCGAATCGCTGAGTGCCCGCAGATCCCCTATCTGCCCACTTTTTGCATCATGGTCAAACTCGGTCTCCTCTAGGGCGAACCCCACTTCGATGTGGGAAAGACGATCAAAAAGCGCCATGTTTTGGTGATTTTCCACACGTTCAAACAAGAGTACTTCGATCGGGCGCCACATCGCCACCCAGCCAACAATCAACAGCCCTTCCCTGATGGCCGTAAGCACCTGGCTGTTGCCAGGATTACCCAATAAGGCCCGTACAAGCAGCGTCGTACCCAGAACGGCGAGTCCCGTTAACAGGAAGTGCCCTGTCGCATCCTTCGTCGATACCGGCGCCTGCACTGCGCATATTGCGCTTGAAAGTGCGCATGGATCGCTCCTGCAATTTCCACCTCGTACTCTCTGATCGACGTCGGGACATGAACAATGAGACGAAGCGATTCATCTAAACCATACTCGCCCGCACAGTCAACGATATAGTTTTCCACAGCACGGCTCAGTGTTTTCTCATGGAGCGGCGAAGGGTCCAATGAATCGTAAAGCTGCGTGATTCGTTGAATGCGAATATCGATGACCGTCATTTCTGTAAACGCCCAGGTTGTCTTGTTTTACTTTTTTTGCACCTTGCCGGACAGCTGCAAGCGACGGACAAACCGTCAAGGCGTAATGCTGATGCCGTTGGGAGTCTTGCCTACCGGAACGGTCTTCACAACCTTGCGATCCTTCACATCAAGCACGGAAACCGAATTGGCGTACATGTTGGTAACGTAGGCGTACCGGCCTTCACGGTCGACAACCACGCCATGAGCACCGGCGCCGGTCACGACGGTCTTGGTAACCTTGAAACTCTCCAGCTCCATCAGGCTGACGGTTTTGCCAGGCTTCTTGGGCGTGCCCTGATTGGCCACCAGCAGCGTGCGCGAATCCGGCGTGACATACAGCTGGATGGGGACTGTTCCGACGGCAACCTTGCGAATCACCTTGCGCGTAGCCGGGTCGATCACGGCGACCGCGTTTTCCTCCGACAGCGACACCAAGACAAGACTCCCGTCCGGCGTGAAGCCCACTTGAGCCGGCCCCTTGCCTGCAGGAACTTGCGCGATCTCCTTCTGGCTGGCGGTATCGATGACCGACACCGTTCCGCCCTTGAGGTTGGCGACGTAGGCCTGCTTGCCGTCCGGACTGATGCGAAGACCGTGGGGAAACTTGCCGACCGGAATAGTCGCCACGAGGCTCCGCGCCGCTGTGTCGATCACACTGACCGTGTTGTCGCCGCCGTTGGTGATGTAGGCGAAGCGGCCGTCGGGCGACACCACCACATGGGCCGGGTGCATGCCAACCGGCACCTTGGCGACGACTGCGTTAGTCGCGGTATCGATGGCCCAAACCGCGCCGGGCTTTCCCATCGCATCGTGGCTGCCTTGGGCCATCTCCTTGTGCTCCGACGCGTCGGCCGTTTGAGCAGGCTCCCCGTTATTGGTCACCCATACGACCTTGCCGTCGGGCGATACCTGCACGTTGTGCGGTGCCTTGCCGACGCGCACGCTTGCCAGTGTCTTGAACGACGCAGCATCGAGCACGCTCACCGTGTCAGCCCCCTCGTTGGCCACATACACCTTGTCGGCGGCCAAGGTGGCGCCGGACCAGGCCAATAGGCCCATCTGCACCGCTGTCAAAAGCCAGTTGTTTTTTCTTGTCATCATGATCTCTCTTGGTTGGAAAATAAAACTTCTATCAGGGCTCAGTCGGCGTTGGGGCGCACTGAATTACCGTTGCCACCCTCTTTACCCACCATCCCCAGGACGCCTGCGAACAAGACAGGGTTTTGAAACATCAGGCGAAACGCCTGCTCGCTCGCAGCGTCTCGGCCTTCGCGCAGCCTTCCCAGCGCATGGGTCACTTCCCCTGCAGCTTCACGCTCACGCTCGATCAACGGGTGATGCGGCGCAAGCGGCTGGCGGTTCTTGCCAAGCGGCTCGGCCAGCAAGGCAACGCCGCGCATCCACGGACTGAACGTTTCCGAGAGCAAATACCGACTGGTGCGCATCGGATGGAGCCACTTGAGCATTTGGGCTGTCCAGGGTGTGGACAGCGCTTGCGCCCAAGGACTGACGAATGCCCGGTAAAGCGCCTCGTTGAATGTCGAGACCTGTTTCACCCGCTCAAAAGCTTCCTGCGGGTAATCCGTTTTCAGGTCTTCAACCTGACGGGGTTCAAAGCGGATGCTGTAGGTGGGCTTATGGCAGTCCGGGTCACCCGACGGGTTGTCGATCTTCATTTCATAGAGGCCCGGGGCCAGCGCCTCAATCTCAGCCAGGCTCTCCAGGATCGCCCGGTGCTCCAGACGCGCCACCCCGGCGGAGACAAAAATGCCGAGATGGCCGACGTGCGGGTTCGTGAGGTAGACGATGCGCTGTCCGGCCTGCTTGAGATCCTCGGTGTCTTTGTAGACTGCCGGAATCCATCCGAGCGCCTGGTGTGGTGGCGTAATGTTGTCGCCGTAGGACGCAAAGATGACGATTGGATTCCTGATCCGCCTGAGGTCAGCAGTGCAACCCTGGCAAATCTGGAAAAGACCCTGTTCAAGCTGGTTGCCGATGAACAGGTTTTCAACAATCGCAAGGATCTCTTCCCGACTCAGGAAATAAAAACCGTTCCACCAACGCTCGAACTCCAGAAAACGCGCCTGCTCACTGTCGACGTTGGTGAAGAGTTGGGCGTACTTCTCCCAAACAGCCTTTTCGGGCTTGAGGTTCTCGAAATTCTGCGCCAGCCAGGCTCCATCGAAGCGGCCATTGCCCAGGTCGGCCGTCAGATGCGCCAACCAGCTGCCGCCAAGGAGCCCTCCGGAAAGACGCATCGGATTGACACCGGACTCGCCAGCCCAATATGACAAGGGTGAGCCATTGAGCACCACCGGTCCGACCAGACCGGCGCAGTCTGCGGACAGCAGCGTCAGCGCCCACCCGGCCTGGCAGTTGCCATAAAGCACAGGAGGATTGCCAGGATGGCGTTGCGCAACTTCTTCGGCGAAACGCCGCAGCACATGCAACACGTCTGCCAGGGTCTGCCCCAGAGTCGGCTCGGGAAAGAAGATCACGAAATAAACCGGATGGCCCTCGCGCATGGCCATCCCGACTTCGGAGTCGCGCTTGAAGCCGCCAATGCCGGGGCCGTGGCCAGCGCGTGGATCGACGATGATGACTGGCGGTTTGTCAGAGTCGACGCAGTCGTCCCAGCAATGCCCGTCGATTTCCGTGATGCGCAGCAGTGCATAGTTGACGGACCGTTCGAAGCTGCGCGCGTCCAACAGCGTTTCATACTTGAAGTCCAGAAGCGGCGGCAATCCGGCTCGCTCGTGCTCCAGCATGTTGTTCGCGCGCTGGCGAAGCGTGTCCCAGAACAGAATGGTGCGTTCGAAGAAGTCGCGCTGGTAATCGAAATAGTCCTGCGCCGAAGGTGCTTCAGCTGCTCTTTTCATGCCACTAGACGCATCCTGTGGCGCAGGCTTCAACAACTCCTCGGAATGATCTAAGACGGTCGGTGGTAGATCCTTTGTCTGGCGGTGCGTCCATTGCACCGCTGCTTCCTTACCCACCGCCGTGGTGCGTTGAGAGGTTCGAGGCATTTGTGGTGACGTGGAGATTTTCATCATTCCTCCGAACTACGGGGTCATTTTTTTCCGCGCCGTAAACGCAGAGCATTGAAAATCACCGAGGCCGAGCTCAGACTCATGGCCAGCGCCGCGATCAGCGGGGACAACAACCACCCAGTGAATGGGTACAGCACGCCTGCCGCAATCGGCACCCCAATGCCGTTGTAAACGAATGCGAACAGGAGGTTCTGGCGCATGTTTCGGACGGTGTCGATAGAGATGTCGCGTGCGGCGGTGATGCCGCGCAAATCGCCTTTGACCAGCGTGATCTGGCCGCTGTTCATGGCCACATCGGTCCCCGTGCCCATGGCCACGCCGACATCGGCCTTTGCCAACGCAGGCGCATCGTTGATGCCATCGCCGGCCATGGCGACAATGTGGCCCTCTTTCTGGAGCCGTTCCACGAGCGCCAGCTTGTCTGCGGGCTTGACTTCGCCATGCACCTCGTCGATGCCAAGTTTTGCACCCACTGCCTTGGCGGTGGTCAGACCATCGCCAGTTGCCATCACGATGCGCAAGCCGCTGGCGTGCAAAGTCCTAATGGCTTCCAGCGTGGTGGCCTTGATGGGATCGGTCACAGCCAGGATGCCAGCCAGTTGTCTGTCCACGGCCAGATGCATCACGCTGGCGCCTTCACTGCGCAGACGCTCGCCATCGATCTTGAGCGCATCAGTGGCCACGCCCTCCTGCTGCATCAATGCGGTGTTGCCCAGCACCAGATGCTTCCCATCGACCATGCCGCGCACGCCAATACCGCTGCCAGATTCGAAATCTAGCGGTTTGATCAGTTCCAGGCCCTTGGCGCGTGCTGCACTGACGATGGCCTCTGCCAAAGGATGCTCGCTGCCTTGGTCCAAACTGGCAGCAAGGCGCAGAACTTCGTCCGCTGTATAGCCAGGTGCGGCAACTGCGGTGTCGAAAGCGGGTTTACCTTCGGTCAGTGTTCCTGTCTTGTCCACAATCAGCGTGTCGACCTCGCGCATTTTTTCGATGGCGCCAGCATCACGGAACAGCACCCCCTGTGTCGCGGCACGCCCTGTGGCCACCATCACCGACATCGGCGTGGCCAGCCCCAGCGCACAGGGGCAAGCGATGATCAGGACGGCCACTGCGTTAATCAAGCCAAACACCCAGCTAGGTTCCGGACCGAACCAACCCCAGACAAAGAAGGTGGCAATGGCGATGAGCACCACCACGACCACGAATTGGCCTGCGACCACGTCCGCCATGCGCTGCATGGGCGCCTTCGAGCGTTGGGCATTGGCCACCATCTGAACAATCTGCGACAGCATGGTGGCCGCACCGACCTTCTCGGCGCGCATTACCAGGGCGCCACTGGTGTTCATCGTGGCGCCAATCACCTTGTCACCAAGGCGTTTGGTCACCGGCACAGGCTCACCGGTCAGCATGGATTCATCGACCGCACTGCTGCCTTCAGTCACAACGCCGTCGACCGGCACTTTCTCGCCGGGGCGGATGCGCAACAGGTCACCGACGTGAACATGGTTCAGCGGTACGTCTTCTTCGTTGCCATCCGCATTGATCCGACGTGCCGTCTTGGGTGCCAAACCGAGCAGCGCCTTGATGGCCGCAGAAGTTTGCGAACGGGCCTTCAACTCGATGATCTGGCCCAGCATGGTCAGCGAGATGATGACCACTGCCGCCTCGTAGTAGACCGCCACGCGCCCCATGGAAATGAATGAATCCGGGAACACGCCCGGCGCCACGGTAGCCACGAGGCTGTAGAGAAAGGCCGCGCCCGTACCCAAACCGATCAAGGTCCACATGTTGGGGCTGCGGAGGACGAGAGACTGCCAGCCGCGTACGAAGAAGGGCCACCCCGTCCACAACACGACGGGTAAGGAAAGCACCAGCTCAACCCAGGTTTGCACCTTCATGTCAAACCATCCAAGACGATGGCCGAACATTGCAAGAACGGTGACAATGACTGTGAATGGCAGCGTCCACCAGAAGCGATGCTGAAAATCCTTTAACTCATGGTTGTCTTCCTCGTCCAGTGGAATGATGGGCTCCAATGTCATGCCGCACTTGGGACAGACTCCAGGATGATCCTGCCGCACCTCGGGGTGCATAGGGCAGGTGTAGATGGTGCCGGCCGGCTCTGGCGCGGTGTCCTCGGGTGCAGTAGATACAAGGTATTGCAGTGGGTTCGCTGCGAACTTGCCTTGGCACTTGGCGCTACAGAAATAGTAGGGCCGCCCTTCGTGCGTCAATTTGTGTTCAGACTGCTCCGTAACGGTCATGCCGCACACCGGATCCTTTAGATCCTTTGGCGAGGCTGGCTCGGCAGGGGGGTGACTGCCGTGATGGTGGTGTGCATGCATGTCCATTGCTTATTCCTTGTCGTTGTTGGTGCGCCGGGGCGTCTGCGCATGGTTGCCGTGCCCACCATGGCCGCCGTGGCCGTGCATCAGGTGCATTAGCGGACAGGCGAGCAGCAGCAGGTAGGGCCAATAACCCAGAACATGGCCCCAGTGCTCTCGCAGCAGATAAAAACCAGCGATCACGGCAGCCGTTGCCAGCGCCATGCCGGCTGGGCGGCGCCAGAACGATGGCGCATGGGAGTCGTTGTCAGGCTGATCCATGGCGTTGCTCCTTCAAAGTTGCCAGCAAAAGGTGCGGGCGCGGACGCGCCCAGCCGGTCGACCCTGAATCAAATACCGTGGCCGTCATCGGCAACCACAGCCCCCCGCACCGCCGCCGTGGCAGCCCGAGGCTTTAGGCTGCGAGGTCGCAGCGGGAATGGGCGCGTCTGTGGCCAGCTTTGCGGGGTAACCCGCATCCGTCAATGCCATCAACAATGGGGCGCTGCCCTGCGCCAGTTCCCCGCTCACCCGGACATGCCCAGACTGGAGATCGACCTCCACCCCACTGACACCCGGCAGCGGTTGCAATGCGTGCGTGACGTGCTTGACGCATGAGCCGCAGCTCATGCCCTCGACTTGCAGATCAATCGTTTTCATGTATCAAACTCCTAAAAATTGAAACGTATACCGCCGGGGAAATATTCCAGATCATCTTTTTGACACCGAGTCAGTCGTCGACTGGGCCTTGCCCATGCGAGGGATAAACCGGGGTGTGCGCTGGGCGTATGTGTCGTAAGTTGCACCGAACTGTTTGTGCATTTCGTTCTCTTCGGTGATTGCCAGACGTCCGTACATCAGGAGCAAGACAGGGAACATGGCCAAGGTCAGCAAGGTGGGCCACTGCAGCAGGAAACCCAGCAGAATCATCACAAAAGCCACGTACTGCGGATGGCAAATGCGCGCGTAGGGGCCTGTTGTTGCAAGCGATTGGCCACGCTGAGCGTGGTAGAGCACATTCCACGCTGTGGACAACAGGTAGAAACCAAAGCCCAGAAAAACGTAGCTGGCGATGTGCAGTACGCCGAAATGCGGGTCGCCCTTTTCGCCCAACAGGGTGGACCACAAGTGACCCGAGGTGTGGGAGAGCAGATCCAGATTAGGGAACTTGGTTTGAAGCCAGCCCGATATCAGATAAATCGTCAGCGGGAAGCCATACATCTCTACGAACAAGGCAACTATGAAGGCTGCGAATGCGCCAAACGTCCTCCAGTCACGGGCCGTTGCAGGCTTGAAAAAGCTGAACGCAAACATGATGAAGATCGCTGAATTGATGATGACCAACGACCACAGGCCATAAGCAGATTCGGTGTGGTTCACTGGGGATCTCCTTCTTTGCGCGATTCGGCAGTCTTCGACACATCAGGCTTGCTCTGGCCATGGTGACCATGCCCACCGTGGCTGCCGTGCATGAAAACATGCATCAGCGGGCAGGCGAGGAGCAGGAGAAAAGGTAGCGCCCCGACGACATGCGCGAGGTGTTCTGTCAACAAAAAATACGCCGCCACGGCACCAATCGCCACGTAGCCGATGGCGTATCGAGAACTCCAGAAACTGGGGGGCGACTCGTGTCCGTCGTGTTGATGGCTTATGGTGACTCGCAATCAGGTGGGTGCGTTACTTGGTCGGCGTGGCAGGCAGGCGGTCCATCATCATTTGCATCATGGACTGCATCATTTCCATGCGCTTTTCCATCATCTGATGACGCTCGGCCATGTTGGAGGACATGCCCTTTCCACCTTGCATGCCACCCATGCCCTGCATGCCTGCGCCCATCTGCTGCATCATCCCCATGCCGTCCTGCATGAGCCTCATGTGCTCGTCCATGAGTGCCTGCCGCTCCTCCGGCGTTTTGGCCGCCATCATCTTTTCGTGCATCGCTTGCATGGACTTCATATGCTCGTCCATCTTGGCCATTCCAGCCATCGGCCCCGTACCCATTGGCTTTGCGGAAGTCTTCATTTGGGTGGACGCGGGCTGCGTGCTACCTGCAGGGTGATGGGCCTTGTGCTCATCGGCGGCTTGCGCCATCACGCTCAGTGAGGCCGCAGCGACACAGACCCCGATCAGGGTATGGTGAATTTTTGACATAGTGCTCTCCTTCTCCAGATTACAAAACCGTCGCAGTCAGCAATCAATAAATCCATCCGCGACGACACAGCACGCTAAAGCAGCGTGTTCTCACTGAGCGGGCTGAATGTCTGTGACAACCATCTTCCCGCCCTCGTTGACGACCATGAACTTGACCTTGTCGCCAGGCTTCACGTTGGACAACAGGCTCTTGTCCTTCGCGGTGAATACCATGGTCATACCGGGCATGTCCATGTGCTTGATTTCTCCGTGCTTGATGGTGACCTTGCCAGTGGACTGATCGACCTTCTTGATTTCGCCGTCGGTCATGGATGCCGATGCTTGGGACATATCCATCTTGCCGTGATCCATCATGGTCTGGGCGAAGCTGCCCATGGGCGTTAATGTGCCCATGGCAAGGGCGGAGATAGCAAGAATGTTTTTGATGGTGTTCATGATTTCCTCAGGAATGAGAGTAAAAAAGTGGATTACTTCTTGGCCATTTTGACGGCCCACTTCATGCCGGCCTCGTAATGACCAAGCATCAGGCACGCGAAGTTGACAGTGCCCGCCTTGGCGAATTGCCAGACGATCTCACCTTGCTTGCCAGGGACCAGCGTGACCTTGCTGGGCACATCACGACGAATGACCGATCTCATGGAAGAGATTCTGAAGAGCGACCCTGTCAGAAAGCCGTGCGCCAGATTACATATTTGTTATCTGCATGTCGGGAACGCAGAAACTCGTCAATCTCACGTCTACGCCAGATAGCGGAGAGTGACCATGAAGATATTGATCGTCGAAGATGAGCCTAAAACCGGTGAATACCTTCGCCAGGGATTGAGCGAGGCCGGATTTGTGGCCGACCTGGCTCAAAACGGTAGCGATGGGCTGCACCTGGCACTCCAAGGTGAGTACGACCTCGTGATCCTGGATGTCATGCTGCCCGGACTGGATGGCTGGCAGGTGCTGCAGTCCCTGCGCAATCGCGGCTTGCAGATGCCCGTGCTGTTCCTGACGGCCCGGGATCAGGTGGAAGATCGGGTCAAAGGGTTGGAACTGGGCGCTGACGACTATCTGGTCAAGCCCTTTTCATTCACCGAGTTGCTGGCCCGTGTACGCACAATTCTGCGCCGGGGCCGAGGAGGCACCGAAACCAACACACTGCGCGTGGCTGACCTGGAGCTTGATCTGCTGCGCCGACGGGTCTGGCGGGGTGGCCGCCGCATTGACCTGACAGCCAAGGAATTTGGTTTGCTAGAGTTGCTGATGCGCAGGCATGGAGAAGTGTTGCCTCGCTCGCTGATTGCCTCCCAGGTGTGGGACATGAACTTCGACAGCGACACCAACGTGATCGAAGTGGCGATGCGCAGCTTGCGTCTGAAGATCGACGAAGGCCAGGACGTCAAGTTGATCCAGACCGTGCGAGGCATGGGCTATGTGCTGGAAGCGCCGGAGAGCGTTTAAATGTTCCGGTTCTTTTCGCTTACCCATCGTTTGGCCATCTTTTTCACGATGGTGGCTGCAGCCATGGTGCTGGGGCTTGGAATGTTGTTCCTGGTTCCGACCGAACGCCACTTCCTGGAACTGGATCGAATCACGCTGCAAGACAAACAGCACCTGATCGAGAACATAGTAGTCAATACCAACTCCATCGATGACATCCCATCGCGCTTACGCGAGTCATTGAACAATCACCACGGCTTGTCTGTCATTGTCAAAAACGCTAAAGGGGATGTTCTTTTCAAGACTGAAGGGTTTCAACCTCCAGCCACTTTAGATGCGCCAACACCAGAGCATCGGATTTCCGAGATTCAGAGTTGGAAAAACCAAGGCCGTGAATTTCGTGCGTTGAACTTGCGCGTCAACCCTGACCACAGTGCGGCGCCACCGCTGGATTTCCTGATCGCTATTGACATGGAAGATCACATGCAATTCATGGCGCAGTTGCGGCGCACGCTGGCGCTTTACGCCATTGGTGCCATCTTCGTCAGCGGGATGCTGGGGTGGTTCGCAGCCTACAAAGGCATGGCACCGTTGCGCGCCATGAAGACCCGAGCCACAACGGTCAGCTCCCATCGTCTCGATAAGCGAATGCCCGTCGAAGCAGTTCCTGCGGAAATGGCTGACTTGGCGCAGGAACTCAACAAGATGCTGGACAGACTGCAAAATGACTTTCAGCGACTCTCCGATTTCTCCTCGGACTTGCGCATGAACTTCGCACGCCCATCAGCAACCTGCTGACGCAAACCCAGGTCGCACTCTCCACCAGGCGAGACGCTGACACATATCGAGACATACTGGCGTCGAACGCGGAGGAGTTCGAACGCTTGGCGCGCATGGTGTCGGATATGTTGTTCCTGGCCAAGACGGATCGTGGGGTTGACTTGCCGAACAAGGAGCGGTTTTCCGCCGCGAAGGAAGCCCAGGCGTTACTGGAGCTTTACGAAGCCGTCGCGGAAGAAAAGAGCGTCACACTACGCCTGTTCGGTGACGGAGACGTCTTGGGTGACCGACTGATGTTTCGAAGAGCGTTGAGCAATTTGCTATCGAACGCATTGCGCCATTCCAAAAACCATAGCGATGTAACGATTGACATCAGCGATACAGCGCAAGCCGTTATCGTGACGGTCGAGAACACAGGGGAGGACATTGATCCTCAAATCATTCCTCGCCTGTTTGACCGCTTCTACCGTGCCGACCCGTCTCGATTGCACCCACAACCCGATGGTGCTGGCCTAGGACTATCAATTACCCGGGCCATCGCACAAGCTCACGGGGGACGTGTGACGGTTGAATCCGGTGCGGGGAGAACAAAGTTCAGTCTGGAATTTCCGAGCAGGTTGCTGTGATAGAAATAACCAACGCCAACAGGGCTCCCATCGGCACTACAGTACCTTATCCCTCTTATGTTGCCGCCGGTGAAATTGACCAGCCTATCAATCGTTCGTTGATCAGGCGGAATTACCGGAGACATCCAACACAGCAAAGGCTTTCGGCCTCATAAGCTGATCAGATCCTGAGGTTTCCCCTCAAATTTCGCTTGCAAATCAATAGCATGGGGGCTAGATTGGCAGTCCAAAACAGCGCCTGAGTGCATGCATGGTTAGTTGAGTCCCCACTGGTGTTTCCACACAAGCCACGAGAAACCGCCATGCATGCCATAGAGATTTTGCGTGATACGCTGGCCCGCAGTTGCCCGGGCCTACACAAGCGCAGGCTGCAGACTCTGATGGGGGCCGTCGAGGCGGCGTTGCATGCGCGCAGCCATACCCTATCGAACCTGGCCCGCGCCTTGAACGGGCGCACCAGCGTGCGCCAGCGCGTCTAATGCATGGATCGCCTGCTGGGCAACGCGGCATTGCAGCGCCAATGTGCAGACATCTACGCTGGCATGGCCAGGCAAATACTTGCGGACTGCAAGCAGCCAGTGATCTTGGTCGATTGGAGCGATCTCAAGGTCGATCGCAGTGTGCAGCTGATCCGCGCCAGCTTGGCCTTGCATGGGCGCAGCCTGAGCTTGCTCGAGCAGGTGTACGGCGCCAAGCAGGCGGCCACGCCCCGCACGCATACGCGCTTTCTGCGCCAGCTCAAGGCCATCGTTGGCGAGCGGGCGTGCCCTATCATCGTCACCGATGCAGGCTTTCGTGCGCCCTGGTTTGCCGCCGTGGAAAAACTCGGCTGGCATTGGCTGGGGCGTATCCGTGGGCGTGATCTGCTGCGTCCAGCGGACCACCCGCAGGCGCGCTGGGCCAGCTGCCGCAGCGTGTGGGCGCAAGCCACCACCAGGCCGAGCGACCTGGGCGCTTATGAATGCGTGCGCTCGCGCCCCCATGTGTGCCGGCTGGTACTGCTCAAGCACGAGCCCAAAGGCCGGCACAAGCACACGGTGCGCGGCACCCGCGCGCGCAGCAAACACTCACGCAAGAATGCCCGCTCGCAAACCGAGCCGTGGCTGCTGGCCGCCTCATGCTCGCTGCGCCAGCTCAGCGCTGCAGCGATTGCGGCGCGGTACGCGCAGCGCATGCAAATCGAGCCATCGTTTCGCGACACCAAGAATGCGCGTTGGGGTCTGGGCCTGGAGCGCAGCGGTACGCGCACGCCCGAGCGCCTGGCCGTGCTGGTGCTGATCGCCACGCTGGCGCAGTGGGTGCTGTATCTGGTCGGGCAATGGGCCTACGACGGTCAGCAACAACGCCATTGGCAACTGACCAACCGCCGCAGTCGCCCACAGCTGTCGGTGCATCAACTGGGCTGGTTAATCGTTACTGTCCTTGATCCGCCCACCGAGCCACTGTTGCAGATCATTAGCCGCTGGAGCAATCCCAATGCCGCGCTTGAAGTTTGAGGGGAAACCTCAGGATCGGATCCGAAACCGGCCAGAAACATCGACCCGTGGCCGACGCGCAGCGCGCTGCGGACATCTACCGGCGTTCCGTGATGCTGGCGAGTGCACGCTGCTAGATGCAGGATGACGGCATGGGATTCTCGCTCGTTCCGTGTAAGTCGGTGATCGAGCCGCGGCTGGGTCAGCGACTCGTCGGGACGGTTCGCGGCGGTGGGGTGTCATGGGAAATTGGACGGCGGCCTGGGCTGGCCCGAGGTTAGTCAGGCCGACGCCAACAATCCCACAGAATGGATTCCAAGGAATTTTCTGCAGCCCCACCGAGGACAATCAACCGGGGGAATAGAGACGCAGACGCGCGTCGCGTTCTTCAGGGGACTCGCTCCGCAATTCGTTGATTACTTGCTCACGCGTCTTGCCTGGACCTGCTGCATCAGGTGTGCGGATAGGGTAGTTGCTTTCGCCGTAAGAAAGGAGGCCTTGCCGCATGGCAGCCTCGGCTTCTGCTTTGACTTGGGCACGGGTTTTCTCGCTCTTGAAGTGTTCCGGGTGAACGATTACGCCCTTTTCATTGTTGGCAGGATGTTCGTATGCGGCCGAAGCCATCCCTGGAAGGCCCAGGGTAACCACTGCGGCCGCCGCGGCAATCATGGAAGAAAGGGAGAGGCGTTGTTGGATCATGGTTGAAGCTCCTAGCGATGGTGAATAAAACTTGCATCTCTCATGCCTTGCTTGGGCGTTGAGGAGATGTGTTCATCGTAGGGAGCGCACCCCAACAGAATCTAGACAGCCCGATGACATTTTTATCAGGGAGCGGCGCGAGCTGGAGCGCAAGTTGGTGGACCTGTGCGGGGGACAAACGCGGAGGACGGAGGATCTACCACACGGGTAGACAGAAGTCGCCAGTGGATCGGCGCGAGCGAGCCTGTCAGAAAGCCTGTCAGAAATTTTGTGTGTGAGGCATAGCATGTCAACAAGGAGCATGAATGCCACGCAAGACGAAGACGACTGCAGCAGCGGACAAGGCGGCGCAGCCGCAATTCTCAGCCGAGCTGCTGGAGCAACTCATTCCCGGGCCGGTAACGCCGGCCGAACTCGAAGGCATCTTCCAGCAGTTCAAGAAGTCGGTTCTTGAACGAGCGCTGGGCGCCGAGATGAGCCATCACCTGGGCTACGCGCCCGGCCAGGCCAAGCCAGAAGGGGCTGCCGTCAATCACCGCAACGGCAAGAGCGCCAAGACCGTGCTGACCAACGTCGGCGCCTTGCGCATCGACGTTCCCCGCGACCGCGAGGGCACGTTCGAGCCCCAGCTCATTGGCAAGCATGAGCGCCGCTTCACCGGCTTTAACGACTTGGATCTCCGCCATGTACGCACGCGGCATGACGGTGCGCGAGATCCAGGGCTTCCTGGCCGAGATGTACTCGGTCGATGTCTCGCCCGATCTCATCAGCAGCGTCACCGACGCGGTGATGAGCGAGGTCTCGGCCTGGCAGACGCGCCAGCTCGAGCCCATGTACCCCGTCGTGTTCTTCGACGCGCTGCGGGTCAAGATACGTGAAGACGCTGTGGTGCGCTCCAAGGCCGTGTATCTGGCGCTGGCCGTGCTGCCCGACGGCAGCCGTGACATCCTGGGGATCTGGATCGAGAACACCGAGGGCGCCAAGTTCTGCGATGTTGCGTGTTCAACGATCTGAAGACGCGCGGAGTCCATGACATCCTGATCTCCGTGACCGATGGCCTCAAGGGCATGCCCGAGGCGCTGCAAGCGGTGTTCCCGGCCACGACGCTGCAGACCTGCATCGTGCATCTGATACGCAACAGCTTGGACTTCGCCAGCGGGAAGGATCGTAAGCTGCTGGCCGCAGCCATTAAGCCGATCTACACGGCCGTGAGCGCAGAGGCGGCCGAGGCCGAACTGGATGCGTTTGCCCAGGGGCCATGGGGCCAGAAATTCCCGACCGTCGTTGGCGCCTGGCGCAGGGCCCGGGACAAGGTCATCCCGTTCTTCGCCTTCCCGCCCGAGGTGCGCAGGGTGATTTACACACCAACGCGATTGAGAGCGTGAATGCGAGGCTGCGCTTTGATCTCAAGACGCGCAGACACTTCCCCAGCGACGACGCGGCCACCAAGCTGATCTGGCTGGCACTGCGCAACATCACCGAGGACTGGGGACGGGCGGCCAACAACTGGAAATCAGCGATGAACCAATTCGCGATCCTCTACGAAGACCGGTTCACGAAATCGAGCACGTAAGATATTCAACTAGCTTCACGATATCGGTGAAGGTTCAATGAGCCTCACACACAGAAATTCGGACACGCCCTGCACAACTGTACGCCAGTGGCTTTCTGCCGCAGGTCTGGATGCCCGACAAGCAGACCCTCGCGCTGCGCCGCCAGGTGGCACGCCGTTCACAGATTGATCGTCACCGCACACGCTTGAACAACGAGATCCATGCAGTCCTTGCGGCGCCCTTGATCCCGTCATGTCCGGCAAGCGATCTGTTCGGGCGCAAAGGGCGCGTCTGGCTGAATCAACAGCCGCTTCCAATGGATGAGCGTCTTGCGGTGGAGCAGCGCCTGCGCGAAATCGATCGGCTCGGCGGCGAGGACCTTGCGGCGATCGATCGGCTGTTGTGCGAATCCGTGGTCTAGAACGAGCAACTCAGAAGGCTGTTGACCATCACCGGCGTGAATTGCATCGTTGGTGGTCCTTGTGCTCGTCGGAGCCTTGCGCCAGCACGCCCACGGAGGCGGCGGCGACACAGAGGCCGATCAGGGTATGGCGAATGTGAACCATGATGCATCCTCCTTGCGGTGCAGGGGTTGGCTAGGGCTGCCGCGTCCGACGAGATGGCGCGGTTGTGAATTTGCTCAGCGCACGGGCTGGATGTCCGTGATGATCATCTTCCCGCCTTCCTGGACGACCATGAATTGCACCTTGTCGCCGGGCTTGAGGTTGGTGAGTTGGCCCTTGTCGCGGACGGTAAAGACCATGGTCATTCCGGGCATGTCCAGGTTCTTGATGTCCCCGTGCTTGAGGGTGATCTTGCCGTTGTCCAGATCGACCTTCTTGACCTCGCCATCGGTCATGGATGCGGGTGCGTGACCCAGAAGCCCATCATGCCCATGGCCATCTGCACCATCTCGTCGCCGTGCGGGTGGTACATGAAGGTGCCCGGGCGGCGCGCCACGAACTCGTAGACAAAGGTCTTGCCGGACGGAATGGCCGGCTGCGTCAGACCGGTCACGCCATCCATGCCGTTGGGCAGGCGCTGGCCGTGCCAGTGAACACTGGTGTGCTCGGGCAGCCTATTGGTCACGAAGATGCGCACACGGTCGCCCTCGACGACCTGGCTGGCCTGGCTGCGGCAATCCCCGGTCAAACCGAACTCGCGGCACATGCTGGAACACATCGAACGCCTCAAGGCGTGGCAGGCGCTC